>Ga0126342_10016152_pt1 | contig 13036 bp, 14 predicted proteins | sample Cyp1metagenome_FD_92528 | JGI IMG/M metagenome (GOLD analysis project Ga0126342, IMG submission 92528) | Coral microbial communities from Lord Howe Island, Old Settlement Bay, Australia - Cyphastrea 1 metagenome | ecosystem: Host-associated > Invertebrates > Cnidaria > Coral ... | reverse complement strand
TGTCTGTCTGTGTGTCTGTGTGTCTGTGTGTCTGTGTGTCTGTGTGTCTGTGTGTCTGTGTGTCTGTGTGTCTGTCTGTCTGTCTGTCTGTCTGTCTGTCTGTCTGTCTGTCTGTCCATCCATCCATCCATCCATCCATCCATCTATCTATCTATCTGTCTCTCTGTAGGTCGGGTCGGTGTCTTTGTTCGTACCTACCTAGGTAGGTAGGTAGGTAGGTGGGTGGGTGTGCATGTACGAGGTAGGTATGAATAGGTATGTGATGCATGTGTATAGTTATTGGTGATGCACAGTCATTGTTTATGGGGTTTGGTCTCGAAAAGCAGCAAAAACCATGGCTGCGGTAGGAATACCCAAGTCGCTTCAAGTCGCTGACAAATCAATACCATTAAAGGGGCCAACTTGCCGAGGTGCAAGAAAAGTGCCCAGCTGGGTCCACGTTCAATGTCCTGAACCATTGGGCCAACATGGGACAACTGCATCTCCGGTTTTTGCCGATTGCAAAAATCCCTGGTACTAGTCAGGTCTACCTGTCGAAATCCATCTCAACCCTGGGGATGGGACAGTCTTCTCGGCAATAGATTGAAGGGAAACAGCGAACAAGTTGAAGGGAATTCCAATATATATATATTCTTCAATCTTAGACAGAAGACTGCATTCACGGAAGTAGAACAATGTGTATATAGAGAGTATGCTGCATCTTCACAGCGGAGGCATGGCCATCTCAAGAACTTCTTGTACTGTTCATTCCCTTTTGTTTTGGTACCAATCTTTGCTGCGGGGTAGGGGGTGGTTTCGCGGACTCAAACATTTTCTCCACTTTCATTTTTTCAAATTCGATCCAGGTTGGAAGGCAAGCAGGGTCATCCTTCAAATGTTCAACCACTTTCTGGCGGTGTCACTCCCTTCAGTACAAATGTGGTGCAGTCACTCCTCGCACTACTCACTTAGTGAGGAATGGGCTGAGCTCAATGCGACATTTCTTACTTTTCTTCAAATTGTGGTTGTTGATGTCCTGGCTAAGGTCTCTGCAACTATAAAGTTAGTCTTTCAACTCATGCTTGCCATCGTTGCCTAGGAGACAGCACGACAACAAAGAGTCTAGGGAGCAATCGTTTGCAATATTAATACCTCAATAAACATAGTGGCCGACAAAACATTCATTCGAAACCCAGAACTAGTCGCTGAACAATTATGGTTCCTCAGTTGCCAAACCCCGGCAGTGACTGGGCCAAGAGCCACTGGAAACAGTACGGCGTGGGGCTGCCATCCAAGAATTTCACTTTATAGTCATTTATTGTCCTATATTTCCCCGCTGGCATCATCCCGCCTGATGCAAGCTGCGGAAGGTCAAATTGGTATCATGCACGCAGCTTTCGATGAAGCCATCAAAGCCGCCTCGCATTGGACTAGTGGCACCATAGTTTGATTTCCCCAACAATTAACGGGGATAGAATGGGGGTATTACTCAAAGGAAATTTGAAAGTCTAACTTCCATGAAACGGATTTGTGCAAAACACAATCACCACTACAACCACCAACATCACAATCACCATTATCACAACATCACCACTATCACAGCCTCACCACTATCACAACATCACCGCTATCACAATCACACCATCACAACATCACCACTATCGCAACCACCACTATCACAACCACCATGATCACAATTTCACCACTGTCAAAATATCACCACTATGGCAACCACACTATCACAACATCACCATCATCACAACACTATCACAAGAACACCACTATCACAATAACACCACTATCACAATATCACCATTTTCACAATATCACCACCATCACAATATCACCAATCACCGGTATCACAATTTCATCACTACCACAACCACCAGTATCACAATGTCACAATCACCATTATCACAATTTCACCACTATCACAACCACCACTATCACAATCATCGTTATCACAAAATCACCAGTATCATCCCCCATCGAATTTCAGGGGAGACGTTGTGACCCTAACTCTGTAGGTTACAAAAATCATTCACAAGCTTGGGGCTATAGAATGAGGTTGCTGAGCTCCATTTTTCCCAAGATGGCCTTAGCTACAGCATGCCAATTCATTCCCCACAACCTTGATATAGGAGGATTTTTCCCTTGTTACAAAATGCCCTTCGTTTTCAACAACTGCACATACAAGGACATACCCTTTGCTACAAAATGCCAATGTCGCTTTCAATAAATGCACGTGCAAAGGAATATCTTTTCTACAAAATGCCACGTGGGTTTCAACAAGACTTGCACCCACCAATATCCATCAAACATTTGCTACAAAATGCCCATTTGATTTTGATAAACCCTTATGAATGTATGAAGCTCATCATGTTTTCTTACAAAATGCCACTGCTATTTCATGAAGGGCTAACATGATTAAACATATTAAAATGATTCCTTTATAAAATGAGATTCTCACAAGTTTAAACTACAAAATCTTGGGCCTGGATTTCATGTCACGGTTAGCCTGACTAAAATGAAAGCCTCTGTAAGAGGCACAAGGCCACCAACTTTTTAGCCTAAATTCGTAGGGGGGTCCATGATCACAACATCACCACTATCGCAGCATCACCACTATCACAATCGCCATTATCACAATATCACCACTTTCACAAAAACACCATGATCACAACCACCACTATCACAACATCACCATTATCACAACATCACCACTATCACAACCACCGCTATCACGATCAACATTAACACAGTATCACCACTATCACAATACCACCACCATCGAAAGCCATTATCACAACCACCATTATCAAGGAGTCTCGCACGAAAGCTTCGCTGTCACATCTGCCACTGACAGATTTTGAGGGATGTCTCGCACGAAATGCGTTTTTGAAAGTTAGCAGATGCACGAAATGTTGTGTTTTGCAGGACAAAACGTGCCTTGGATGATGGATGGGGAAGGTCTGTCGCGCGACGGTTTCGGAGCGGTCCGGAACGGTCTCGGCTATGCTCGGATCATGGTCGGATCGGCCCCGCACTGGAACTGACAGTTCAGGCGTCGTTCTGCCCAACTTGAACTTTCAAAATTTGAAGGATGTCTCGCACGAAAGCTTCGTTTTCACATCTTCAGCTTTCAGATTTTGAGGGAAGTCTCGCACGAAAGCTTCGTTTTCACATCTTCCACTTTCACTTTTTGGAGGGAAGTCCCGCACGAAAGCTTCGTTTTCACATCTTCCACTTTCACTTCTTCAGGGAAGTCTCGCACGACAGCTTCGTTGGCGCCGAGATCCGGTTTTGGAGCTGCAATTTCTCACGCTGTTGCGCGTAGTTCTTTTGTCTTTTGCAATTCGGCTCTGCAGATCGCACTGTAATGGTTGCTTGGTGCCGCGGCTGCGTGTGTAATACTATTGTCTTTTGCAGCTGGACATCGTAAATCGTATTGGAGTGGCTGGATCAAGGTTGCGATAGTGATTTGTCAGCAGATTTTCTCAATTTTGGCGCTGGTGATTTTCCTTTTGAAATTCCTTTCAAAAAAGTGCTTCAAAATCGTCTGTGTTTTGCTTTGGCGCTGAGATCCGGTTTTGGAGCTGCAATTTCTGGCACCATCGTGCCAAAATGCTTGTGTATGTAAAAGCTTCTCTGTGTAAAAGCTGTAAAAGCTTCCGTGTGTAAAAGCTTCTTGCGAAAAAGCTTCTCTGTGCAAAAGCTTGCGGTGTGTAAGGCTTCCATATTCTGTCTGTGTGTAAAAGCTTCCTGCGTGTAAAAGTTTGCTGCGTGCAAAAGCTTCTCTCTGCAAAGGCTTCTCTGTGTAAAAGCCTCTGTCTGTAAAGGCTTATCTCTGTAAAAACTTGCTGTGTATAAAATCTTCTCTGTGTAAGAGCTTGCTGTGTGTAAAGGCCCTCTGTGTGTAACAGTTTGCGGTGTGTCAAAGCTTCTCATAGCTTCTCCATCTAGTAACTTTTCTGTGTAGGGGCTTCTCTGTGTGAAGGCTTGCTGTGTGCAAAAGCATGCAAAAGCTGTGTAACGGCTTCTCTGTGTAAAAGCTTCTGCGTGTAAAAGTTTGCTGTGTGTAGCAGCCTTTCCGTGTAAAGGCTTCTCTGCGTAAAAGCTTCTGTGTGTACGAGTAAAAGCTTCCTGCATGTAAAAGCTTGCTGCGCGCAAAAGCTTCTCTATGTAAAGGTTTCTGTGTAAAGGCTTGCTGTGTGTAAAAGCTTGCTCTGTGTAAACGCTTTCTGTGAGTAAAAGCTTCCCTGTCTCTGTGTAAAAGCTTCTGTGTATACAAGCTTCTCTGCGCAAAAGCTTGCTGTGTGTAAAAGTTTCTCTGTGTCAAATCTTCTCTGTGGAAAGCGTAGGGGTTGCCTGCATTGGCGCTGAGATCAGTTTTTGGAGCAGGTTTTGGGCCAGAGTAGAACTGAGATGATTTGAGAGTGCGCTGAGAAGAGCTGAGATGAGAGGTGAGACGAGCTGACAAGAGCTGAGATCAGCTGAGGAGATGTGAGAAGAGCACAGAAGATGTGAGAAGAGGAGAGGAGAGATGAGAAGACATAAGACAAGATGCGCTGACATGAGCTGCGGAGAGCTGAGAAGAGTTGAAAAGAGCTGTGAAAATCTGAAAAGAGCTGAGTCAGCTGAGGCAAGCTGAGATGAGATGAGAAGAGATGAGAAAAGCTCAGGTGACATGAGAAGAGATGAGAACAGTTGTGATCAGCTGCTGAGAAGAGCTGAGAAATGGAGAGAAGACATGAGAATCATGAGATGGCATGAGATGAGATGAGGTGAAAAAAACTGAGAAGACTGCGGTGACAGTGGGATGCAATTAGCAATTTCCAAGAGAAGATGCGATGAGTTTTTTTATTTTTTTTTCAGCCCCCAAATCCGCCGGCGCGCGTCAGAAACGATGGGTCTTTGCCATGCGTCAGGGGGGCAGGCGGCTGGGTGAGGGGGGGTCCTCCCACCGGGTTTCGGCGAGGAGCTGGGGGAGGAAGGGGGGTGGACCGTCCATAGCATCTTCGCCCTGTGCGGGAAAGTCCAGGAGGCTCGCAGCGAGCGCTCGCGTGGCAGCAATGGATGCGAGCGCGGCCCAGCGCAGTGCCCAGGCGGTGGCTGCCGTAGATCGTGCCCAGGCTGGTTCAGTTCGGGCGCGGGCTCGGGCGAGGTGCCGGACGAGGTGCACGGCTTGGGGGGACCACCGGCCTCCTACCTCCAAACTGTCCGGGTACTACTGGTATATATTAATGGAATATCCTGGTGTATTAGTGAATTGAATTAACCAACAAAGATGTGGATTTCAGGATGTTTCGAATAATAACAAGGGAAACATTGCAAAGTTCGCTGAGGGTACCTGAGCTCAGCGAAGCTCATCTCACATAGATTCCAGGGCGTTTTCAATCATTTTCACCATCCCTGACATCTGGGCTCCCACTAACAATAGCCAGTTATGTTCTGGATGCGGCCCCATGACCCCAGCTGCCTAGATCGTTGACTTCTCCACGCTCCTCTTGTAACATGCGTTTCACGAAGGCAGACATGGCCTGCTTGGAGTTCAATGCCTGCACCGCCACAAAGCCGTCCTCACCAGCGAAAAGGACATGTGACATGACCAGATGTGCAAATCATGGGAGACACGTGAGAGGTATAGGCTCACTTCTGCTTGGATTTGCTTGGTAACTGGTGTCGGTTTGAGCTTCAGTGTGGTTGTATGCTGGCAAATTCAAAGAGTTTCAGAGCAATGACCAGAGGCATGCCAGCTGAGCAGCAGCGGGCGACGACTTTAGCTGCACTCGCGGGGTAGGCATCACATGCTGGAATGGTGAAACAAATTTCAGGCCTGGAGCCGGTTGCATTGAGACTACTAAATACGACTAAAGCCGGCAAAATCCAGCAACCTGACTCTAAGCGGAAAATAATAGACCAAGGATGATCCGCATCCGCAAAATCTGGCGTGCCAAATGGATTCAAATGGCATCTTTTCTCAGCAAAACCACATGCTTCTACAATCATCCGCGGGATCGTGGCAACCCGGGCTCAAGTGAATCAGGAAATCTAAGGAAATCTCAGGAGCTTAGCAACCAGTCCTCTTCAGAGGTTAGGATTTCTTGCTAAGCTCACCGGGCCTCTTCTGGCTGCATCTGCGGGCCGGAAAAAGTTTGGGAATTTTCTTGCCAGTTGAGTTCACCGCGCCTTGTGGTCAGAGGCGAATGTAAAATGGACATTGTATGAAATTGTGACATGACTCAAGGCAGCAAACATTTATGGGAATATAAGACACAACCTGTCAAATATTAAATGCAGGAGCCTCTGTCAAAATCAAACGGCACACAAAACAAATACTTTACTTCGAGTGATTCCCACCATGGCATTTCAAGGCAAACCGTCTGACATATATGACAATTTGTTAATAATTATACAACTGTCGCAATCTCAAAAAGATACGCTAGCACAGTAACCCGGCTGCAGAGTCAAATAATATGTTGCTACTGCACCTCTTGGATCCCGTTTGCATGCAATACTTCCCATGCCTGCTGTATCTGTTTCATGCTGCTTTGCGTTGCTGCAAGTGTCTGGTATGCCAACCCGGATCTGTTGCTGCGAGCCACCAACAAGGTCACGTCCTGAGCATGCTTGCATCTTCATTCATTACTACGTTGGCAAAGCAAAACACCACATCAACATATCACATCAAATGTGTTCTGGCATTCTACTTGACATTCTCTTTGACCAGCATTCTATCAAGCACTCTATCTGACATCTCTTCTGACATTCTATTTGGCATCTTTCACTCGCAGTTGAGGTCCGGCAGTGCCCACTGAGCTCTGGAGCTCGCAATTGAGGTTCGGCAGTGCCCAGATTGGAGCTCGCTGGAGCTCGCGGATGAGGTCCGGCAGTGTTTAGTGAGATCTAGAGTTCGCTGTTGGGAGGAGGAGGAAGAAGAAAGAAGGAGGAAGGAGAAGTAACTCTGATATAATCTAGAGACCCTCACCTGGGAGGTGGGGAACTTTGAAATTGGTAGAATATACATGAATATACATATTCTGCCGTTCTGGTAGGTGGTTTCAATCCATCCCAACGGCATGAATAAATCATCTGGGATTATCGTGCTAAATATCTCAATATCTGATCTCAATGGATCTCATAGGGTTGAACAAGCACAATTGTTTGAACCGACAAGCAGTTTCTTTGATTGTTTTCCTCACGAAGAAACCCTCCGATGATTTCAAACAAGTTGCGAGCCCCCCTTTGCTTTCCTCAGTTCTCCTCTAGCTGGCGGTGTTGCAGCGATAACAACTTGGTGACTTACAGTGAAATGGGACACCTAGGGGCCTGCAAAACAGCTGTCATTTTTGCAGTAGATAGTTCGATGTAGTATTATGTCGTATTCAACCATCCTGACTTGGGATAACCTTGGCTGAATAATTCTAATTTTGACTACAGTAATTCTGAGCCTTTCCAATCACAGCTCACGAAGCAGACTTTGCGAGGATCACCTTCACTCAATCTAGTAGGAAAACGGTTGCACACCAAACATTCCTTACAAAATACTTCCTTCCAATATCCTGGAAAGGACCTAGTAGAGATATGTAGAGATCGCCAAAATTCACAAGGTAACTCACGCAGGATCAACTTTTCTTTCTACATTCTGCAGGATCCCTGTAAATGCAAGGGCGAACACGTCGAACTGGCATCTTTTAATTTTCTTCTCTGGGGGTGTGAAGCACTTGAACATCACTTTATGATGCCTTTTGCTGAACAAGCGTGTTTGAGCCTCCCAACATTGTCCATGGAATGGTAATATAAATATATAGTTGCAATATACGAGTGTATATATATATATATATTATAATCTTACAATTATACAATATGCATACCGTATACGTATGTATGTAAATATTCCAACCACATGTGACACAACCTGTGTTTCCCCCCAACACAAATACATGGTGTATCCATGTGCATCCTGGCTCCTCCTTCTTGCAGCACCTGATCCAAATGGTTGGCGGACCGCACGGTGTCAAAATGATCCTTCCCCAGTACCTCCCTGCGACATTGCAAGACGTCACGGAGGATTTCTTCGGCCTCTTCCAGTCGTCCTGATCCGTAAAACCACGTTTGCGTGGAGTCTAGATCCGGGGATCAAGTGTATATGTATATAGTATATATATATACAATTATATGATTGATCATGATAAGTCATGCGTGATTGACATTGTTGGAATTTGTTGGAGGCCAATGCAATGCTTCAATATGAACGAAAATGATTGAATGATATTCAATATGATTCAATTCAATTCTTGTGTATTTGCGTTGCGCACCTGTCGCCCGAAGCAAACAACCAAGACTGTCGCGGGATCGAAGAGTCTGCGGGTGCTTGTCTCCCAGGGTGTCCAGTTCGATCTGCAGCACTTTGCGGTGCAACTGCTCAGCATCTTGGGTACGTCTCCGCCGTTGCATGGCCAGTGCGAGATCGTGAGTGAACCTCAGCGTGTAGGGATGCTGCTCACCTAAGGTCTCCTCCGAAGCAGCCACCACCTCCTCGTGAATTTGGAGAGCCTGCCTCAAGTCCAACCTCGTTTTCCAATGGTTTTTGGCATCTTTTGGCAATCATAATATCATATTATATCGTAACCAGGTTTCCCTTCTGCAAGAAAGGTCAACACATTGGGGGAAAACACACACATTCCTCATAAAAGAAGATACCTAGTTGCTGCTCTTGGAGCAAGCAAGCCAAGTTGTTGGCTGAAACGAGGCTGTCCAGATGTTTGTTCTCCAAGCCTTCCTTTCGAAACTTCAGAACTTCGGCGTGCAACTGCCTTGCCTCAATTAGTCGGCCTCGGCCATGCAACAAACATGCCAAGTTGTTGCTGAAACGCAAGGTCTCTGGATGGTTGCTTCCCAAGGAAGTCTTGGACACCTCAACCACGTCTCGTTGAAGGTGTTCAGCCTCATCTAGCCGACCCAACTCCTCCAGGATACGTCCAAGACTGCTCATGCACGCCAGCGTGTGCGGATCCAATTGACCAAAGGCTTGGCGACAGCTTTCCAGAAGTTCCTTTTGGAGGTCCAAGGAGTCAGCCAACTGGCCTTTGTCCTTCAAAAAGAGCGCCAGGTTGTGAGTGACTAACAGAGTGTCCGGATGCTTCCTGGCGAACCCAAAACAAAGTGAAATAAATTGAAATACAAGAAACATCACGAAACTCGCGATGTATATATATTATATATATATATATAAATATATCTATATCATTAATTATCATTATATATAATATACCTCCTCTCCCACTGCTTTACATGTGCAAACCCATAACACCAAAACCCGACAGAAAAAACTCACACAACATCTCAACATTACTGCTGATAAGCTGCTTTCCAAAAACTTTTCCACTTCTTCTCAGCGCCCTGCGGAACTGTTGTTCTGCTTCCTGCCACTTTCCGGTCTCTTGAAGAAGGCACGCCAAGTTGTTGCTGGTACAAATGGTGTCGGGATGATTGACACCAAACACTTCGACCGTGTTCCGCAGCAGCTGGCCATACAACTCCGTAGCTTCCTTGAGGCATCCTTTCTCTCGAAGCGTGAACGCAAGGCTGCCACAGCATTGAAGTGTCAGGGGATGTTGTTCTCCATTGACCACGCATCTGATCTCCCAGACTTTTCGGTGCAACTGCTCGGCCTCTTCTACAGCCTGCGTTGATCCTTTTCTCTGGAAAAACCGTGCTAAACAACTGCTCAATTGCAGAGTCGCAGTGTCTACATCTCCCAGAGTCTCAGAGCTCTGTTGCAGTTCCTTCTTCAACACTTGCTCCGCTTCATGGATCTCCCCATTGGCCTCCAAAAGCAGGACCCAGTCAGCGATGCATGTCACGAAGTTGGCATGATGCTTCAGGTTTGGCAGATCGTGCAGCTCTCGGTACACTTCCAGTGCCGCACCCTGTTGCCCACTGGTCTTCAGCAAGAAAGCCAAATTCATTCCCGCATTAACCTGGCTGATGTTGAAACATCTGAGCATCCATCACAAAGGATGAAAAAAACCATGCTAGAATATTGTATCACCTTCCCACCCCATGAATATCATGAATAAAATCATTGAAACAATTTGAAACCACCAAAGCATAAGCAAAGCCACCCGTGCCGATGTGTCTTCCCGCTGCGCTTCCCAGCGCTTCCTCTGCAAAGCGAGGAGTCGGTTTTCTCCAGAAATGGGCATCGCCTTGAGTTGCCCAGAGTCCAGGCACCAAATGTCCACAGTCCAAAGGTCCCGCCAATCTGGTTCCTAGCGCTGACAACACCACCGTAAAGGGCATATAGCGCCCATAGAGGACACACACACACATATATATATATATATAAATATGTACATACATATGTATACGATATGCATGCAATGAAATGCAACGTGCAATGTAATGCAATGTCATGTAGTGTAGGTAGGTAGGTAGGTATGTATATATGTATGTAGGTAGGTATGTAGGTATGTGAAATGTGGGTATGTAGGTACGTAAGTATGTAAGTATGTATGTATGTATGTCTGTCTGTATTCATGCATGCATGTAGATATGTATGTAGCTATGTATGTATGTAAATCTGTCTGTATGTAGGTATGTAGGTATGTAGGTATGTAGGTATGTAGGTATGTAGGTATGTAGGTATGTAGGTATGTAGGTATGTATGTATGTATGTGTGAATGTGTGAATGTGTGTATGTGTGTATGTGTGTATGTGTGTATGTGTGTATGTATGTGTGTATGTGTGTATGTGTGTATGTGTGTATGTGTGTGTATGTGTGTGTATGTGTGTGTATGTGTGTATGTGTGTATGTGTGTATGTGTGTATGTGTGTATGTATGTATGTATGTATGTGTGCGTGTGTGTGTGTGAATGTGTGAATGTGTGTATGTGTGTATGTGTGTATGTGTGTATGTGTGTATGTGTGTATGTATGTAATGTAGGTTACAGATTAGTACAGGGGGGACCCCCCCCTCCCTTAACAAATTTGGGGTACAGAATAGTGTGGAAAAAACAGGGTATCGGGTACGCAATAGTGTGAAATCAAAAAAAATGATAGATTTCAATTGACTTCAATTTACTTTGAATTGAATTCAATTTACTTTGAATTGATTTCAGTTTACTTTGAATTGATTTCAATTCACTTTGAATTGATTTCAATTTACTTTTAATTGATTTCAATTTACGTTCAATTGATTTCAATTTACTTTCAATTGATTTGAAGTTACTTTCAATTGATTTCAATTTACTTTCAATTGATTTGAAGTTACTTTGAATTGATGTCAATTTATTTTCAATTGATTTCAATTTACTTTGAATTGATGTCAATTTATTTTCAATTGATTTCAATTTACTTTGAATTGATTTCAATTTATTTTGAATTGATTTCAATTTACTTTCAATTGATTTGAAGTTACTTTGAATTGATGTCAATTTATTTTCAATTGATTTCAATTTACTTTGAATTGATTTCAATTTATTTTGAATTGATTTCAATTTACTTTGAATTGATTTCAAGTTACTTCCTTTTGATTTCAATCTACTTTGAATTGATTTCAATTTATTTTGAATTAATTTCAATTTACTTTCAATTGATTTCAATTTACTTTCAATTGATTTGAAATTACTTTGAACTGATCTCAATTTATTTTGAATTGATTTCAATTTACTTTGAATTGGTTTCAATTTATTTTGAATTGATTTCAATTTACTTTGAATTGATTTCAATTTACTTTCAATTCATTTCAATCTACTTTGAATTGATTTCAATTTACTTTGAATTGATTTCAATTTACTTTGCATTGGTTGCAATTTACTTGCAATTGATTTCAATTGATTTCAATTTACTTTCAATTGATTTCATTGTACTTTGAATTTACCTTCAATTGATTTCAATTTACTGCCAATTTACTTTCAATCGACATCCCATAGAAATCCAATAGTAGTCCCAAGGGAATATCATAGAAATACCATGGAAACCCCATAGGAATCTCACAGAAATCCCATAGAAAGATCATAGAAATAACATGGAATAACATAGGAACCACAAAAGAAATCCCATGAGAATTCCAATAATAATCCCATAGAAATATCATGGAAATACCTTGGAAACCCCACAGGAATCCAATAGAAATTGCATAGGAATCCAATAGAAATACCATAGAAATCCCATAGGAATCCAATGGAAATCCCATAAGAATACCATAGAACTCCCATAGCACCCCTTCCGAAATCCCATAGAAATCCTCCAGAAATACCATAGAAACATCATGGAGACACCATAGGAATTCCATAGAAAACTAAGAGTAATACCATAAAAAAACCATAAAAGAAAAAAGCTTTAGCAAAGGAAAAGGTAAAGGGAATGCTTGAAAAAAAATCACACCAGGAAGCATCTGGACACAATAGTGTACCCCCCAAACAAACCACACTATTGTGTATCAGGGTTGCTCATGGACTACCCCCTTGAAAAATTGTTTGAGTGATGTTTTTTAATTGGGTTTTAAAAAAGCATCATATATTATGGGAAACTGGGCATTTCTGAGAAAACTAAGAAAGTAATTAATTAATTTAAAAGGAAAACACTTTAGCAAAGGAAAAGGTAAAGGAAATGGTTGCAACAAAAAACCAAATTACCTCAGGAAGCAGCAGGACACAATAGTGTACACTCCAAACAAGCCACACTATTGTGCATCAGGGTTGCTCATGGACTACCCCCTTGAAAAATTGTTTGAGTGGTATTTTTTAATTGGGTTTTAAAAAGGCATCATATATTTTGGGAAATTGGGCATTTCTGAGAATTTCAAATGAAAGAAACTAAGAAAATAATTAAGTAATTAAAAGAAAAAACTTTAGCAAAGGAAAAGGTAAAGGAAATGATTGAAAAAAAATCACACCAGGAAGCATCTGGACACAATAGTGTACCTCCCAAACAAACCACACTATTGTGTATCAGGGTTGCTCATGGACTACCCCCTTGAAAAATTGTTTGAGTGATGTTTTTTAATTGGGTTTTAAAAAGGCATCATATATTTTGGGAAACTGGGCATTTC
>Ga0126342_10016151_pt1 | contig 13037 bp, 11 predicted proteins | sample Cyp1metagenome_FD_92528 | JGI IMG/M metagenome (GOLD analysis project Ga0126342, IMG submission 92528) | Coral microbial communities from Lord Howe Island, Old Settlement Bay, Australia - Cyphastrea 1 metagenome | ecosystem: Host-associated > Invertebrates > Cnidaria > Coral ... | reverse complement strand
CTCTTTCTCGAGTGTGGCACTTCAATAACAAGACTCCACACGGCCGGCCGCCCTTCAGCGGTGGCTTTCAGTTGTGCATTCCATTGGGCCCCCAACTGCGAGAGCAACGTCTCAGGGAAACTGTTCTATGCGCAAAGATGTCAGTGAGACGATAGGAAAATGGAGCTTCATGCTTTCAGACCCCGCAGTTCAAGCCGCACTTGAGTTGATCTGACGGGTGCGGGCCTGACTGCAGCTTCACGTTTTCCTCTTGTGGGACCAATGTGGCTTTGCGCATCAATCTGGCACTATTGTCACACCGATCACGTAGCATGGTCAAACCAGTGTAAAACCCGCCAAACAAGGGAGGCCCAACCACTGCGCCAAAACAAACTACAAGTCCTGCACGATAGGGGTAGTGCCAATCAAGCGGACGATAAATGGGGCACTCATTCTTTGGATATTCACATGTATCTGCTCTGCCAATCTTGAGGAGAAAATGGATTATGCTCCACACGCTAAAGCTCCCACCCCACAAGAAAATCCAGCCACACTTGTTGAAAGCATAAGGAAAACGGCCAAGGAAAAAGCTGAGATGGATTACAATCACATCACCTCCATGCACGGCCGCACTGACATAGGGTGGTGGCAAGTGTTCCGAGAAGGTCCAATAGAGTCCTGCTGAGAGCAAGCATGTGGGCAAGACCATGCACTTCAAGGCCATGTGGATTTTCACCAGGACAGGAAGGGTCGGAGTCTTCAGACCATTCTCCAAGAGGACAGAACCCCAAAAGGCAAGCAGGAAGTAAATGCATTCCTGCACAACTTCGCATGCAATTGTCCATCGAGAGAGGTAGATCCAGTACAACCAACGCTCCTCATCCCAGTAATACAACATATTTGCAATGAAGTGTAGCACGAAGAAAAGTAGCACAAGAAACCTGAAGCACAACCAACTGTTGGTGCTCATGTAGGGAGATGTGGCGTAGGCCTTTGGCCAGTCACTAGATTCCCACGGGGCAACATCCAAAGCAAAAAACATGGCCGAGGGCTGAAGAAGCGTCAAGATGTCAAGATGCAGTTTCAATCCCCTCAACTCTAAATCAAGGCCGCCTTCGACCTGTCTGAGTTTGAGCTCCCTCGGCTGCACGGTCACACAACACATGCTCTGCTATTCTGAACAAGGGTGTGTCACTCGAAATCATCTGGGTTTGGAAATCGGGTTTGTCCAAAAAGAGGGTATGCCCGAAATCAACTGAGCTTATCATCAATTTGCCGAACTGATCGAACTGACCTGCAAGAAATAGAAGGGTACCTGCGGCTCAGTTCGGACAATCCCAAATCAAGACTTCAAAGGAGCCGCCTGATGTGCTGCTGCGCCGACGCAACTCCGTAGAGCCGCCATCAGTGCCATCAACCCTAGCCAGTTTATTCATGTTTATTCAATTTATTCCGTTTACCCAACGATAATTCATGAACCGTTGAAAATTGAAACATAAACTATTTAGTTGGTGGTTTAAAGCCTGCGTTCTAAGCTTAATAAATTTGGATCAAAAAGAGAGAACGTGTTCAATTCATCATATGTATGAACTCCGACCAATGCTCGTTGGATTGTAAACACAAATGTGTTGCACTCAGCATCACTCAGCATTCTGGCTCTCATGCCAGCAAGTTGCGATACCAGAAGACACTTCTCGCTTATTCGGATCGTCACTTTACTCAACAGATGCCACCGTGAAACAAACACAGGATGATACAGATACGGACACGGAGAACAAATGGATATTCTTGGATATTATTGAATTCATAGGAATGCAAGTGACTGGAATTGACTGGAATGTGACTGGATATGAGAAGAAGAAGTCGCCAACTTCGAGGCTCAGGCGTCACCAGCCGCTCCCAGCTCAGTTGCTCAGGTCCGGACAATTCAAGGCCCACGGCTCGTGCATGCTATGAGATGAGCCAAAGGCGCCAAGGGTGTTGGAAAGATTTGGAAAACAGGAAAACATGGTTTAATTTTCTCTACTGGCTCTACTTTACTTCATTTACTTCCTACATGCTGTTGACTCATGTTGACTCTTAGCACCTGCCCAGTGGACATGGAGAAAGCATCAAACCCTCAGCTTACATTCAGTGCATCTCTGGTGAGTTTCAAGCATAGCCTAAGTGAAGGACTGATCTGCGATAATTACTGATGGTAAAATGCTTACGCATCTTGACACCACCCGCGGAAAAATAAGTCAATCTGCGTCAGAGCCGCACGTTTTACACGGTTCTATTGAGCTTTGACTTTCACCACCAGCTTGGAACTCCTGCCACAACACATCGTGTCATCTTGTCGGGATAAGATTAGGGAACAGATCCCTGACCAGACATGCCATAGTCATAAATCTCATGGGCCCATAAGAAAGGCTTAGCCGCGCTGACTTTCTGGAACTGGTGCTCCATTTTTTTTAGCAATTTCCTGTTTTGACTCAACGTTGCGAGTAGTTCCCTCACGACCGTACCTGGAGGAGTAGCTTGCGCGAGCTGTTGTGGAGTCAACTGCTTGGGGCCATTCGACCAAAATGCGCTCGCCTTGGAGATTTTGCGCGGCATGGTGCTGTCGTGGAACAGCCAACATTCTGCTCTCGCACTGCAAATTAGACGCGACGCAGAACTCTCCATGCCTCCGGCAACGAAGGAAAGCCCCGTGTCGGAGATCTGCAAATCCTGCATGCTGCAGGATGCAGGGCCTTCCCAGTGCAAAGCACCTCTTGGAGCCAAAGACCAATTCCAAACCATCAATTCCAAGGCAGATGTTTGATGATGTTTGTAGCTTTACCATGTCACAAAATCACAATCGCAGCGGTCCACCGCTTCAAACCCCCATTGAACCACTTTGGACTTCAAAGTAGACTCATGCTCAAAGCCAAGGGTCAGCAGCTTCCACACAAGAAGAGTCTGACATGGGCACCTCGCAGCATGGATATGCATGGATCAGGTCGCTTCCGACAATGACACGGGTGCGCATTGGCATCGGTGTTGATTGTGCAAACCGGCCATACCGAAATGTCAACCCTATCCCACCCACCTCCACCAGGTTATCCAAATATCTCCAAGTTCAACTTGGAAGCAGACTGACTGCGGTCATCGAAACAGACTGCACCTCAAAGCGCCATCCACCTTCCATGGCTTTCATCTCCCTTGGATGTCCAATTCTTCCAAGGCACAGCACATGTGGCTTTGACTGCTATAAATTCATATAAATTCCAGTGGTTGATCATAATTGTCCTTCATGTATCCTTGTGGCGTTATAATCTTATCAAAATTGCCTATATACAATAATTATTGCTATTCGGCAGGGCATGCGGCCCCATTTATCAATTGGACTATCCCATGTTGCGACAGGTTCTGAGCTCCTAACCCGCAGGTCACGCGGCTGGGGGTGGATTCTGGGGCATAGCCGGCAGCTTTGGCCGATGCGCCTGCAGCCAATGGCACCCCGAGTCTGCTGTTGTGTCTGGCACCAGTTGAACCAGTCCCACCTGTGGTTGCGGTAAGGGTAACACATGGTAACACAATGTAACACGTTACTTTTGAATCATCTCATTTCATTTTGGTAGGAAGGCCCTATAGTTCCAACTATTTAACTATTCCAACACATTGTGGAAACACCAAAATATCAAGACACATTTCAAGCCATTCGCCCAACTCCAAATGCCCAAGCGCCTTCTTTCAACGCTGGACTTGGATGAAGCCGAACTGGAAGGGCTGCCAGCTCCACAGAGGCTTCATCATCCTCGGCCAACTTCATGACCTTGGCTGTTCAAACTCTTCAAGGCCTTGGCTCCATAATTTTCATGGTAAACCCTAAGTGATGTGGGATAAATGCCGCTGATCACGAAATCAGCGATGTAAAACCCATGATCCACCTGCAATGACGGATCAGACATGTGGAAGAGATTTATTAAATTTTAAACCATGCCCAATTTTGGAGCTGGATGGCATGGCGTTTAACTATCACATTGGACACTGCTGCACTGCAGTTGTGTTGTGTTTCTTGGATGTTGAACCGGTCCATTTTGGCCACCACCGAAATGTCCCATGGTTTCTCGAGGTTCCCAGGGCACCCCAGGACATATTGGTCCCATGCGCTGTTGATGTACCCCTTGAATCATTAACTCACTCGGAAGTGGGAAGCGGCCATTTTCCGTGGTAAATCATCAAATACCATCACATATCACTGAATATATATATAATAATAATGATGATAATAATAATAATAATATTAATAATAATAATAATAATATATATATATGTGTGTGTGTGTCTGTAAATGTCTGTAAAAACTGAGCTGGAAAATAATGATAGATATAATATATATATATATATATATCATCATCATCATTCGTATATCATCAATTTATCATCACACATCAGAGTGTAAGTATGTGTAAGTCAAGATGGTGATATCTGGCGGCACATGATATGTGATGGATCCTCCACTTCCATCCACTTCCATCTTACATCATCTTACGTTACCGGTCCGGGTAGTTCAGGCACCGGCTGCGGATATGAGCTGCGGTCTGTCGGAGGCCTCGGCTGTGCTTATGTTTCGATGTTTGAATTCTAGAAAAAAAAGAACAAAACACACGCCACCAAGCAACCTGTACGTTGTACATACAAAGTGGATCAACAATACTCAACCTGAACGGATACATAACATCTCTTAGACCCACGGCCCGTTTTCTTGGTGGTTTCTCCATCTTCTCAAATAGAGTTCATCCATGTTCATCCAACATTATCCAATTTCAAGGTTTTGTTCAATTCTATTTATACTTACTGTAGCCCATGCTTGGTTGAATCAATGATCATTGGATTGGCAACCGTTCATCCAATTCTGGGAAGTGACAATTCACGATCCCAAACACCTTCACGATCCCGCAACCTCTGCGGCCAAGATCATCGCAGGGTGACGAACTGATTTCCTGAGTGGTGAAATGGCAGGCTTTCGAAGCAATGGCATGCAATGGCCACATGCCGAGATCGGGGCGCCCAAGCTCCGCACGTGAACAATTGCAGTGTCTCGCAACGAACTGCTGCCAAGCTGCTGGCTCCCACATGTAGCATACATGAAGGAGTTGCCGGAGAACCATTCAGAGTCATCCTGCCAAGGTCTGCCAAGACTGAAACCGCCAGCTGCATCTAGAATCTATAGCTGCAGCCACCTCCCCCGAGTACACCGTGGCCATGGCGAACGGATTCCGCCCTCAGATCTAGGCAGGCAACATATATGTTATTTACCCGGGCACCTCCTGGGACAATGTATGCATACCAAATATACCAACTTGGACAAATCGGACAGGTGTTGTTTTTTCCACGGAAGATATGGAAGTCATGGAAGGTCTAAGCAACATTAACTCAGCAAATCTCAGCACCTCACGAGGAGCCAAGGCAAACAAAGAGCCCAGCGCTCTGTGGATTGCCACCTCCAAAATGTGTTTCGGCAAAGTTGCACAAAGCACATCTCAGGCTGACTGAAATCATCCCGGAAGACCATGGAAAACCTAGCCTAGCCTCTTATATCTCTTATTATCCTGCAATTTTTGGAGTAAAGGATAATAAAGGATGCGGACCTCCCCTTTTAGGTCGGCATAGTCGTTGGCACAGAAGAAGACGCACATAAAGTGCCTCAGCTCAGCGGCATGCTCAGCATTGCTCCGCTGTAGCTGGCAGAGCCGTCTTTCTGAGAACCCAGCGAGTCTGCTAAGAAGAGCAAGTCCTCCCAAAGCTTCAGGTTTCAACTGTGGAAGGGATGCTCTGATGGAAGCTATGCTCCAGAAAAGAATGGAGGAAAGGCAAGGTGTCCTGGTTTGGTCCTTGCCAACACGGCTAATTTAGGGATAGAAAAGAACTGAATTCCAATTGGATCTATATATGATCTATATTGGATCTCTATCCATGTGGCATCTCATGGCTCGAGGATGTCACAGTCCGGCATCCAGCTCCAGAAGAGCTCATCACGCCGTGAGGAAACGAAGTTGCCGAAACCACCATTGAAGACCTAACACCAGTGACGCTGGTGTCATCACTGAGTTGGCAGCCTGGATCTTTACTTGCAAACAAGGCACTGCGCAAATAGTATTCCTTAGTTATTTGAAGAACAAATGATTTTCACTCAAAATCAATATTTCACAAACGAAACCTGACAAACTGGAATGCACTGCGACAAGCAAGGAACAAAATCATAACATATCTTGACAAATGGTTCAAAGGCAAGAGTCTCTGGTGTCAGGTCGCTCCTAGCCATGAAAAACCGTTTCGCGCATGGTGGCCTAAGTATGAAAGCAACCCAACTCACATGCACGAAGTGGATCTGCTACCCAGCGCAGGTTCAACACACAAATTTGCTGCAGCACAGGGCTATGCCAGACTCAGCTCCACACTGCATCGAGTGAATATCCTCAGCCAGTGCCAAGCTCTTCACGGCTGAGAGGTCACAAACCGCGACACAACCGTGTCAGTGTTCACCAAAAATACAGCAAACTGATTGGTCTCTCCTAAGTCTCTCCTAAGCCCCAATGATCATGCAGTGAAGCATCTCCAGTCTTCTCAACTGACTTTGCTGGAGAGATCTCCTTGGCCCAAACACTGGCGTTCTTGCAGCAAAAATGGAAATCTATAGCCTCCTTCAACTAAAGGAACAAAACAATTAAAAAAGTGTAGAAAGCATGAGAAGCGCATCCAAATGCTGCTAAAGACCAGCACCGTTGAAGAAAACAACAAGGGAACCCATTGCTTATGGTTGATCTGCAGCTAAAGGTCGGGGCCCACGAAATGCAGCCGGATGTTGCAACGTGACTCCAGTAGCATCACCAACTCCTCACCATCGCAACTATGGCAGGGGCACCATGACCTGCGGCCTACGCAACCATGGAGGGACATGGAGGGCAACCATCACATGCCGTGCCTGCCAATAAGTTGACTCCTGAGCCACTGACATCAAAGAAGGCAAGCTGTTGCACAACAAACTGAAAGTTCTATGGAAAGGTACGAGTACATCGGTGTCTTGGCAATCCAACATGGCGACGGAAAACGCTTGTTGCCAAGTGAATTTAAGTGATAAACCTTGGTTTACGGCAAGCCATCGCAAACCGTGTCATAAAGGTCTTTTGCCCTGTTGCCATCTGTTGCCATGTCTATTTTCCAAAAGGTCTTGGCTGCAACCCAGGCGCTTGTAGGATGCGAACCTGGCACTTGCCATGACTGGATGACTGGGACATACTGGGACCAGCTCAGCCCGCCATGTCCAATCCATGTCCCTCTGCAGCCTCTGCTTTGGAGGTTGCACCGAGGAGGACGACGTGCACATCGCCCTGCTGAAGACTGACCTTGGAGCCGCTTAGCTTGATGAGCGGAGGATCTTCCAGATGCACATGCTAATCAGCCATTGGCAAACAAGCCTGCAAACATCAATTTCATCAACTTATTTCTCAAAAGAAGCGAAGGAAAAACATCTGATCTTGAGACTGTCACTACAGATTCCTGCAGCAAAATCCAAGCCTGGGATGCAGGACATGTCTAACATGACAATGAGATTCAAAGGATTTCAAAGGTGCCATGAGCTTGGGATAGTGCTTGAAGCAGTGTCCCAGTGTTGGGTCTGAGAAGGACGCCAAAGAGAGCGGAAATGACAAGCCATCCAACATCATTGCCTCGGAAGCTGGTGTTGGCTCTCTGTCTTTGCCCCCAAGTGCATGTGAGATAATTTCCCGACGCGTCGCCCTTTCCAGTGGCATGGGTGAGTGGGTACCAACAATACTTGGAAGATCTTGCCATGTTCGTTTCTATCGTATTTCTATAACCTTTTCCACACGATAGTCAGGAGGCTTGAGTGTAGCCATGTCAGCTTTGACATTTACATACATCGACCATCATTAACCCATCCGACCCATCCCTCCATGCCATAGCGCTGTCTTCTACTAGCACGGCGCCTGGCTGCGTGCAGCTGCAATCATCTTCTCACCACCTCGCTGTCTCCTGAGCCACCAGGTATAGCCAGGTAGCCCGAGGAACCCCAGACCGAGGAGCTGACAGGTATGGCCCCCAGCCTCCAAAGCGCCCGGAATTGCATCCAGCTGTGGCAATAGATGGCTATGGATGGCTATGGATGGCTATGGCAAGAGCGAACCAACCTTCGTCCGAAATTCCGGAAACGTCTGGCTTTCCAGCAGGTAGTGCAGGCCTGGGGCGCATCACAGATTTCAGCATGGTCTATAGCCCTGGCATGGCACAGCTGGGATTCCAACAGTGGCATCCGCCGTGGCCATCGAAAAGTGCCCGGCGACTCATCTGCATTAACATCCGCATCCATCTCCTCACACAGCCTTACAAGTAGATACAAGTAGTAGTTTGGTCTCAGATAAGGCAAAAAATTTGGACGAAGTTTGGGTTTGACAGCCCAAGATCATCCAAGATCCATATTGAACTCTTGCATCTGATGACACAAATGAATGGATCAACTTCCATCACCGTCCCAGACATTCCCAGGCTGGTTTTCCATGTCAGCGGCTTTCTGGTGTCAATGCCACGAGCAAGTTGCCTCGGCCCAAGGCTCCGTGGCGAAGGACAGCTACCACAGTATCACTGCTGTGTACAGAAAATGCCTAGGAATCTGCAGTTTCACAGGTCAACTATAAAAAAATCTATATACGCATATAGTTATATAATGTTATATATATATATAGAGAGAGAGAGAGAGAGTTATATATATAATTATATATATATATTATATACTATGAGGGTACATCGCGTAGGAGCTGTTTTGAGTCAGTGAAAAGGGTCCACTTTCCGGGGCCGCAAGAAGCCATGCTAACCGCTTGCGCTGCCGCCTTTACAACGCTTATGTCAGGAAGCTGTTTTGCGTGCATCTTGGGAGAACGTGCACTTGTTGCCGTGCATCCCGTCCGCGCGCTTTGGATTATACTATAGTATACGGCCAAAGCGCTAAAAGGGACGTAATCCCCTCTTTACATGCGGGTTTGAGGAGCGCAATCGGGACGCACGAGGGGCGTATACCAACAGATGGGAGGGACGTAATCCCTTATGTACATGCGGGTTGGAGGGGCGTAATCGGGACGTACGCGGGGCGTAACCACAGATGGGAGGGACGTAATCCCTTATTTACATGCGGGTTTGGGGGGCGTAATCGGGACGTACGAGGTTTGAGGAGCAATAGTTTCGGGTAGCGTGGTCTCCTTGGAGTTTGTCCACATGGGGTTCTACGCCCCTTGCCTGTTTTCGAACCACATGCCTTCCCAACCATGATCCGTTGCAATTGGGTTCCTCACAGTTCGGTAGTGGAGAATGCGTTTGGCTGTCAGTCGGCTTGTGCTCAAACGGCGCTGCCACCAGGGCCCGCTTTTGGGGCCGCATCCGCATATGAAAAATGCATTCTTGATGGCGGGCCCTCAATGTGAAACTTGGATGAGGTTTTGTCAAGCCCAATGCGAGGAAAACAAACGAAAGGTTCCGGAGTCTCCGCTACTCACTGCCCACAGAGGGGGGCTGACTGTGTATGCAATCCCCTGGTCCCAGAAACGGGGCCGCCATTTTGGAAACCTTTTCCTTCTTCCAGCAATATTGCGGTCCCGTTTTTGGGGCCGGTTTTTGGCCCCATTTTTGGGACCACGAAAGAGCAAACAGGAGCTACTGGACGGTCCTGACGGCCCGGATTTCGTCCATTTGCTGGCGCCAGCATTCCTTCTGCAAAGCAAGCCGACATGGACACACACAGCCGTATAATACTGTATATTATAGTTATAGATCTGAACATGTCATCCCTACTCAGCATTACTCAGTTGAAGATAGTGCAGAAAAGCTGGAGCTTTTCTAATCGAGCCCAGACGCTGGAGTTCCTGCATCACAAGCTCAGAGCAGCTGCACTTGCCTGGTGTTAACACAAAGACTTAAAAATACAGCCTGGAAAATATGGATGAAGGCAAGGAATGGCAAAGCAGGCTGTAGAATACACAAAAATCTATTAAAATTTGAGACATAAAATCACATAAATATGGGTATATGTGGGTTATCTTCAGAATAGAATATTTAGATGTATTGGAAACATAATTGTGCAAACTTGTTTGCGTGCATTCCATGTAACTGCAACTGTATCTATGCCCCCATTTTTGCCTGCCAGGGCTGCAGCTGCTTGCTGCGCTTCTTCGGCTGCTTCTCCAGATGCCTCCAAGGCATTGTGCAAGGCTCGCACCTCGGCAACCGCATCCCCCATAGATCGAGTCCGACACCATCGTTTTAATCGTGTCTGAACGGTTGTAGTGGGAATATTATATTTAAAAATATTTGATAAATCATGATAAATCATGATAAATATCCAATTAACTTAATTTTCTTGATATTTAAAGGGTTTGTGACAGAGGTTACCACGCAGCTAGCAGCTAACAAATTTGAGAACCCATGGGATAGGGGATGTAATGGCCAAGCTACGAGTATTTCTACAACCACTTTCTATAAACGGGATGACCCGATGATCCTCCAAGTACGCACCCCATCTTTTGGTGGAGATTTTCGGGGAGGCCAGGTGAATCTGCAGCTGAGAATGTTTGAAAGTTTGACAGTCGACACACTCGCGCGCATTTGACACTATATGACACTATGCATCTGACTTTGCATTGGATCCTCGATGCTTTTTTCGCTCGCCGCGAGTTCAAGGTGGGCTGTTTCCACAGGTCTTTGTTTGAGGTGGTTGGCCACAATTAAAGTCTCGGGCCCTGTCCAGCCATGTTCAAACCACAAAATTTCACAAAGTGGTTGGAACACGGATCCACAGCTCTATGGCAAAATCGATCAAAATTGGATGCGATCGAGCCAGTTCTGGCACCATGCAGGCTCCACACAGGACACAACGCCTGGAACCAGCACTGAATTACTCCTCTCCCACGGTTACGCTGCATCTACCAGCTTGCCACGGCAAACCTCGGGCCCAAGAGAACCCAGAGATCTCCACAGGATACCTCAACGTACCAGTGATGTTGTCCCACTTCAGCATCTTCAGCTGAGCAACGCATTTCATGATGGAATAATGATCCACATGCTGGTGCACCAGCCTAGGCGAAACAGCATCTGAACAAAGCTGGACAGGGGAACAGCTTGGGAAACTGTCTTTGTGCACATCTTCATCTCCCAATCTGCACCCGGGCACTGGTAGCTTTCTGTGCAATCACCTCCCGCGCTCTGCATGAGGCTGCGCCGACCACCGGGGTGAATGTCGGCCTGTCGAAGCACAACAGCTGCGCAGTTCTAATCACGGCCTCTGTCTCCATGCGGAAAACATAGTCCTAGTATCATCATGTATCTGCCTCTGCGGTGAAAGTGCCCCAAAAAACTCTCATCCAAGTGGCAAATAAACTAACATCGTAGACGAATCCTTCCACGGCCAGGAGCCATGATCCTGCAAGCCGACTTTGGGCCAGCTCCTCTCGGGTCCATCTTCGACCAGCCTCGGGACCTGCGGATACCTGCGGGGTGTGGTTTTTCCCCAAGCATGAATAGCTATAAATCATCATGAATCATCATGAATATTCATAAATATTAATTCGTATATGTATATATATATATATATCAGCAATAGCCACAAATCATCATAAATCCACAATCTATCGAGCCCATTTGAGCCCTGCATATGCACGCAATCATGCAGTCACCAAAGGCACAAAGAAAACAACCCAAAAACGAGGAACATCAAGGAACCATCTGCTTCTGCCTCCTGGATCTTCTGGCAAATTCTGTGGCCAGCCTGGGATCTTCATCACCTCATGGGCCGACCAACATCGACCAACGAACCGTCTTGAGCCTACCAAGTAATGCTAAGTATGGTCAAGGCACTGGCTCTTTTGGTGGGCGACTGGCACGAGCTTTGGCTGCCTCCTCTTCAAAGGAAGCGATCCTTTTCTCAATGTCTGCGCTTAGAGTGAGGTTCAAGCTCTGGATCTGCACTTCCAGCCTGCTTCCAGATCTGCAGAAAACATCAGAGTGGAACAACTGGGCAGCCAAACGATCCACAGGAGACAAATTGAGTCACACTCAGAACTCATGAAAAATCGATCAAGCCCTGCTGAGTGTCTCCAAAAATCTCCAAAACAACCAGGGAAATATCCCAAACGCCCGTGGCTGTTTCCCCACCGATGCACAAGCCTTGCCTGTAGCTGCCAAATCCGGTTTTGGACAGGTTGACCTTGTCCACCACCCCAACGAACCCAACACCCTCAGCACAGACTTGCTGTGTAGCGGAAAAGATCACCTTGTAGTTCATGACCAGATCCGCCTCACACTCAAACGAATGGTAAATTTCATGATATGGCGTGGCCAAACCAGCTCACCACATCCCGAGTTTCACTCTCCAAACGATGATCTTAAAATGTCTGGCAAATGTATGACCCACATTGCAGAACAGCTTCCTAGCGATCCCTAGCGCCTTGGGCGGTGGGCGGCAGCAAACCAAGAAGGGTACATCCTTGGCGGTCCTCACCGTTACATCTTTTTGAAGCCATTGAACCTCTGCGCGAACACCTTTGCGCCAACGCAGCCATAGGCTAACACCTGCATGGTGGCAAATGGTGGTCTGCCCATGGGACAACGACAGGACACAAGATATGGCCATGTAATTTGTATCTACGGGTTGGTGTGCGCAGCCTTAAATCAATATATAGACTGAAATCATCCCAGGTACAATATCTACAATAAGATCAATAAGAATATATATATATATTACTATATATATAATTTATGTATATAGATACATATGTGTGTGTGTATAATGTATATATATATATATATATTATTTATGTATAATGTGTATATATGTATTTTTTAAAAAAAAACATATATTATATATAATTGTATAATATATAAATATATATGTATAAATCTCTATATTCACAGATGCTCAAACCCCCCCCTTGAACCCCCCCTAGCAAGAAGTTCCCAATAAGCTCCCACTGCACAAATAATGTCTCTTTCCTTTTCGCGCTTCTGCTCAGCAGTCTCGCGACGAAACT
>Ga0126342_10016150_pt1 | contig 13037 bp, 13 predicted proteins | sample Cyp1metagenome_FD_92528 | JGI IMG/M metagenome (GOLD analysis project Ga0126342, IMG submission 92528) | Coral microbial communities from Lord Howe Island, Old Settlement Bay, Australia - Cyphastrea 1 metagenome | ecosystem: Host-associated > Invertebrates > Cnidaria > Coral ... | reverse complement strand
TTTCTTTGACTAACTGTTTCTTTGACTAACTGTTTCTTTGACTAACTGTTTCTTTGACTAACTCTTTCTTTGACTAACTCTTTCTTTGACTAACTGTTTCTTTGACTAACTGTTTCTTTGACTGGCCTGATGTTAAGGAAGTCAAAAAGTGACAAGATGTTTTTTGAGAATATTGGTTGGGTTCCAACCACAACCGCCATTGACTCAATATAATTCTAATAATAATTGATGTTCATTGTTATTACCCGAGTTCAACTATTCAATGTTTGAATAATAACACCCCGGTTCAATGTTGAACTATTAGTACTTTCCCCATCCACATGTTTCCATCTTCCCACCACTAAAAGCGGGGCCCTAAGCCCTGCATGTGGCGGCTGCAGCCGCTGCTGTGGCGATTCTGGGGCTTCTGGAGCCACGTCTGGGCGCCTGGTGATGAGTCGTGGTTGTCCTTGTGGTAAGAACCAACCTCAGAATCAATTCTGATGTTATCATCATTTTAATTTGACAAAATAAAATAAACATTTAGACAGAGCGGTCTATATCCAAAGTGGGTTGATTTCGCCTGGTCGTTGTAGATTTTCGTTTTGCTCTCAAACATGAATCTGATTCGATCTGATATCATAAATCAATAATCAAATTAAATAAACATGGGGTTCCCATCAGGCCATCATTTATTGGAGCATTGGAAAATCGATTTATTTCATGAAGTAAAAATAGTGATGGGATGATCAAAATCATACTCCGCCGGCCCTGACAAAGGGAGCGCATGAATCAATCTCACAACAACAATTAGGAATTTGTAATTAGCTTAGCTGCTGCTGATGAACAGCGCTTCTTCTGTGCTGTGCTTGGTGCTGCTGGGCGCTGAGCTCTGCGCGGCTGTTCTGGCAATGCCCAAACTCTGTGGAGAAGCATGGGCTGTCACTTGCCTTTACCTTATCAGTGATGAAATGATGGTGATGCCCCTGGTGATGACGATGATGAGGGTGGCCTGATGACGACGACGACGACGACGATGATGATGATGATTTCCTGATAATAACAATGATGGTGACGATGGTGGTGATGATGATGGTGACGATGGTGACGGTGATGCTGATGATGGTAATGATGATGGAGAAAAATAGTAGAAAAATACATGGACAGACAAATGCATTTTCAAGATGACGTTGTTTTACATCAATGGGGTATCGTCCGGCATGGCAATCTTGTTCAATCTTATCATTGCAAATCTCAGGAGTGGAATCGCCATTTGTGGAAGCACTGGGAAGAGTGGCGTGAGGACCACCCTTGGCTGGAGGTTCAGCAGACTGGGCTGGGATGCAGTGTCTGCAAGGCATCCAGGGTCAAACGTAGTGCTTGGAGCAAATTCAAAGCATGCCGTGGAGTTTCTCAGACAATCAGTCCTGATCTTTTTGTTGATCAATCCCCCTCATCTGTGTGAAGGAAGTTTATCAAAAGCAACTCCCAATTATTACAGAATCCCCTCGGATTTCAAACATCATCATGTGCATCTAAGCCAAGGCTATGTTACGCAAGCAGTGGCTGGAACAACATGAGCAAAGCTCCTTGCACTGCTTGGCCCAAGCCCAATCGATGGACGACAGCGTGGAAGCCATCGTGAACGGGAAAAAGGTGGGGTAATTAATTATTATTTTATACATGATGATAACACCTGGCAGGTGGAAATTGGTTGAGTGAGTTTTGTAAAGAAGTATGATGACAATGACAACTGACAATGATGAATGATGATGGTGTTGATTTGAGTTAGAGTTCCTGATCACTGACGGGCTGCCATTCATTCTCTGACTGAAAGGTGCCTGCTGCCAAGACTTTCCGTCGGGTGATCACCCAGACCTCTGCTGGAAACCATGGGGCTGAAGCAGGTGTATACGCATTTTGGCTGAACCTGTGCTGGTGTTTATTGTTTGGGTGGGACCAGAATTCCATTTATGTCTTAAACTTGATGCGTCAACAGCTGGATTCAGCAATTCAACGCTGCCACTTAATCATAATTGGTAGGGATGCTGATCATGATGGGTTCCATTTAAAAACCCCTGGCGCTATCTGAGGGCCGCCAGAAGCTTCGCAAACTCAAGGCATGTCTGGGAGAAGCGGCCAGAAAATTGACGCTGGTGGCATTGAATCTTGTCAGCAAGCCTTGGGTTCGTGGTTGGTTGGATGATTTGGATGCTGTTGCTGGGTTTGGTGGGGTAATGAATTGGCCACCAGTCAGTCAGTGATGGTTTGATTTGGCATCCACTTCAGACACGTTTTTTGTGTGAGGAGCGAGGCAAGATCTATGAGTTTGACGCAGGATGCAAGCCATGGATGGCTAGCACTACGTTTCAGTATGTGCAATGACAAGCTGGAGCATCGCAGTGGTGCCATTGGTGTCTTCAGGATTGCCTCACTGCGCCAGAGCCATGCGGTGAAGATCCGTGAGGCCACGATGACAATTCTCAGGAACTTCTGCGAACCCACTGTTCGTATGCCATACTCAAGCTCAAAAAGGATGATGCCAAGAAATGATGATGATGATGATTTTGATGGTCATGATGAAAATTGAGAAGAAGAGGATGATGATGATGATGGTGGTGATGATGATGATGGTGGTGGTGGCGATGGTGGTGATGAAAATTCCATTATTTGTGTGTTTCCGATATTTTGTTTGATCAATTGTCAAAGTGTTATGGCTGCTAGGCCCATGTGACAATTATGTTGCCATCATCAGTGGACACAGCCTTTATTCTTTTTTCCCAATCATGGACGGCCCTTACTAGTGACACGTGGTTTTTGCCTGGCATCAGGTCACCGGCCGATCGGCGGCCAATTCAATGAATTTTGATATTGTTTTGTCTGACAGATGATGCCTGTCAACATTTGCATGCCATGATGGCAAAGTATGATTTGTATTGATTTGTTTGCTATTATTATACCTCAATGTTTGACAATGATGGTGAATCCTGCGGTATTTTTCCTTGTCTGCCTCTAGCTTCCAAGGACTCCATACACCAAAATGTACAAGGTCATCACCGAGAAGGTTGAAGCCATGTGTGCGGACGGTGCTGCGGATGAGCAACTGGCTATGGCAGCTCGGTTTTAAGATTATTTGACTAGTTATTATTCAAGGTTCTAGGGTTGACACCATTCGACGGCGATTGAGTTGTGTTCAACAAAGTCATTGGTAGCCCAAGCTTCCCACAACCCCACACGAGCAGCAAAACCCAAGGCAATGATGGCAGGCAACGTTCATGAACAGGTTGAAGCCATCTTCCCGAACTTGAGACTTCGAGTGCGTGATTTATGCCACGCTGTGCGCAGGCTCTGTTGTGGATCGGGAGTGGTTGATTGGCTGGTTGATGTCACTTCAGCCAACTGAACTTGAAGGTTAATTCATGTTGGGTTTTGGGCGGCGTGTTGTCATTTAATCCATCAGTCTTGGCCAGATTGGGTAAACGGCCTACCTTCGCAGACGAGTATCTGAAGGAGACGTTCCTAGATTTTTTGATTCAGTGTGTAACCTTTTATTCTTATGTTGACCGACAAGTCAGGCAACATCATCGTTGATGATCCTGGACAGTTTTCAATCTGATTCAATGGGTCGAGTGTCCACTCGCCAAGGATGAATTTGTTTCTGGAGGGGCCAGCAAAGCTCATCGAGAATTCTGATCTCTTCAAGGCAAGGACAGATGGGCTGGCAGGGAGATTGGTCGAGATTGGAGTGGGTGTGGAAGGGTGGCTGGGTAGTGAGTGAACCAAGATTTAGAAATAGGATTTCAATCCCAGCACGCCCAAGAGGATACAATGTTCTAGGAAGGTTCATTTGGCGTCTAATCCCATCATCCCCTCAATATGAAATCCCCAAGTACCCAACTTCATGAGTAGACCCGAGGATATAAAGTCAAGGTTTTGATAGGTTTTGTGTGGATTCAATTTCATCTTGATGATGGTCTGGCCAGCATGAAAATAAGTGCAACAATCAGCACCTGGCAAATGATATGTCATTGACATGACATGACTATGAAACCATATGAGCCAATGAAAACCAACCGATGATTGCTGGTTTTCTTGGTCCCTTCTTTATCCGTGAGCAATTTTTGATCCGCCTGGGAACCAATGGTTAATGACTTGATGTGCTGCTTGCTGGCAACATGAAAAAGAATGGCAACTACGACATCCGCAGTTAAACCCAATTCCATGCCACTACTTGCATGATTGCCGGTCCATCTGAAGGAAGATGAAAATGAATCAATGAATCAATGAATGAATGAATGAATGAATGAATGAAATAAATGAATGAATGAATGAATGAATGAATCACTGAATGAATGAATGAATGAATGAATGAAATAAATGAATGAATGAATGAATGAATGAATGAATGAATGAATGAATGAAATGAATGAATGAATGAAAGAATGAATGAATGAATGAATGAATGAATCAATGAATGAATGAATGAATGAATGAATGACAATGAATGAATGAATGACTGAACGAATGAATGAAAGAATGAATGACGCGATCTAAATTAAATTGCTTTTTTGGTGCTTGGCTGCATCGCCGCGTCTTAGCTAAGTAATCACGCGCGTCCGCTAAGTAGCGCCTGCCACCGCCACACAAACACACACACAGAGCTCATGTTTAATCTGTGCGCGTTCTGCGCGTTATGGTTTTGTTGTTGCAAACGAAGGGGGTTTGCTGTAGCAAGGGTTCAGAACCTATTACTCCAGTTTCAGGGTTGATTCCATGACTGAGACCGGTCGACAAAATGCAGGGATGGGACACTGACCCAATTTCAATTAAGAAATTACATCATCAGATTTGAGGGGTTGTTTTTTGATGGAACTCTTTTCCGAAAGTTGAGCAAAACTGACATTTCAGACATTTTCTGACGAGATCAATAATTGTTTCTTTTTATGAACACAATTTCACGACCACGGGCCACACACACAGCCCAAAAATAGATCCTGACAAGTTCTGTCCTCTGATTGAGTAACTTCATATTCATACCTCAAATCAAATCTAAAACGTCCACCGTCGTCTAATCAGGCACGCTTTTCGTGCTTCGTGAAAGAGCTGTCTGGATGGTCATGCAAAAGCTTGTCTGCAGCCAAGCACAGGTTTCAAGGCTGCATTAACATATATGATGCCAGTGGCATGATGATGGTGATGATGGCGATTACGATGGCAAATGATGAATGATGAATGATGATCACCGTAGTGATGATCATGGTGGTGACGATGACGGCGGTCATGGTGGTAATGGTGATTGTGATGATGTTTGATGTTGAATGAGTTGATGATGATGATAATGATGATGATGATGATGATGATGCTGGTTGGTGGGCAAACGGGCGATATGAATTTGTGTAACTAAACAACTGGCTAGCTACCATTTATGTTGATGCAACCATCTCTTTAGCTTTGCATCATGCAACCCGGCCGTCCATCTAAGATTTGAGTCTTTGCGGACACCCGTGGGACGGATAGCACTTCACTTCGAGGCTGTGTTGCGGACTTGCGAAGCTTGGTAAAGTTTTTAACTTAACTATTATCCAACTCATTCTTGTTGAAACCATCGTTATTTTAGTAATACCGCAGCATTGTTTTTGAACCCAATTTATGTAAGCTGTCGTTCCATCTATGCATATGTCACCAATTAATTGTTGGGATTCGTCGACTGTATAGTTATTTATCCAATCATCCCCTGTTGTTTCTTGAACTAAGGAGGTGGTCATGTTCGAAAGGCGCACCAAAGCAACTTGATAGCAATTTAAAATCATGATAAACCAGGTGTTGAAATCGACCAACATTCAGATTTCCATATTATTGTATTGGACCCTTTTCCAACGGTGCCAGTAAAGTTTCAATGGATGTTCAGGGTTCTACTGTCTCCGATTGAAATTGCATTTCCCTTAAACTTAATAACTTATTTATTTATTATCATACGGGATTGTCCATTGCAATGTCAAATCAATCGTTTTCAAGTGGGATGGTCCTATTGCGTGTTCGGTTCATTAACCAAACCCAATTCAAGCCAACCCTTTGTTCACTCAGGAATTTCTAACTTCCGTTATGTTTAATAATACATTGGCAACTCAACAGTCAGTCATTCCACATGGTGACAATGATGGCATTCACCAAATCAGCGCTGTTTTTTTCATGGTCCAGATCCACGTTAGCCTTTTTTGGAGGTCGTCGTGGTTTCCTAAGCCAGGGGTTGGACCAATTATCGAAACCCAACATATTATTTGGTGATATAAAAAACAATTATGATAGGAAATCCTATATGCAAACATTGGAGACCCATGGGTTGCAATGGGGTGGAATTGCGAAATCGTTACGGTTAAATTAAACTATCAATCAGATGGTTAATGGCAATTACAAATTATTTGATTAAAGACTTTGCAATTCCCACCATTGCAACTCAAGTTAGCAACTCCCTTTGAAGTTATTCTGGGCTGACCCATCAGCCAGCGGCCTCTGCTGAGAAAGAAGGGAAGATCTGCGAAAACTTTCTCGAGAAGGTCAAAGTCGAACACGCTCTGCGGCTTGCTGGGTTGGGCTGCGTTTCCCTCCGATTTATGGCTTTTAAATGTATGTATGAAAAGTTTGATCGGACCCAATTTTGATCATAAACTATCAAAACATATCGTTTTGGCTGGTCTATCTTTGGATTATGTTTAAATTTGATTATATATAATTTGAATATAGTCATGTGATGATAATGATGATGACGGTGGTGAGGGTGATAGGTTAGTTGTCGAAACACATTGATCCAACATATCTTTTTGTCAGAGGGTCGTCCAATTTCGAAAAATATAGGTACTGACTGACACTGACATATAATTTAAAATTTGTTTTAATATAGGTATAAATCAGTTGGGGTAGGTTATACCTATTATACATGTAAGTTGGGATAGGTATAATAGTAAGTTGGGATTGTTTTAACCTTGGGGTATTTATAATAGGTATTAGTATAACCATCTTGAATTATCCCATATTATGGAAATAAAAACTGTTTGAAACCACCAACCAGGATATACCTGGATCTTCGAAAGGACACGTTTGCAAGATTTCTGCCCTTAGGGCGGATTTCTTGTGAAGGAGCTGGAAATGGTTTTTTTTTTGACTACTGTGGTGAATTTTGGATTTCGTGCCTTTTGGGCTGATCTTACTCTACTTTGCATAAAAATGTGTCGATTCTTCTGGGCGGAATTTCCCGGGAAAAAGGCGGAAATACCCGTGAAAAGGGCGGAAATACCCGGGCAGATTCATCATGACTCAAAAAATGAAAACATGACGTGGTAAGTTTTTTCTTGAAACGGTCATTTTTATTTTGAAATGGGCAAATCTACAGATAACAGAAATGAAGCCAAAATTTGCCCTGGAAAGAAATTTGTAGCCAATGAATATCCAGGTATCAGTTGGGATTGGGATATAGGAATCCATAATATATTAAGATGTAAAACTGATTCATCACTTGGGATGAAAGGTAATTAGTATAGTAAATTCATTGCTACTACCATCATAACCATTCATCATAATATTATTATTTCTTATGATATTATCATCATAAACGGTTGGGATATACCAACAAACCCACTCTAACTACTTGTTCGGCATCGGGGAGGTCACCCAATTAAGTTTGGATAAACAATTCATGTGAAATCACATCTGGGACCATGCCATGGGCTCAGGACCCTAGCTTGTTTGAGCGACGCCTTTGATGAGCACATGGAGGTGACGAGATTTTGCGACCAGGAGAACTTTGATTTGGTGGCCCTCAATGGAAAACTTGCTGGGTTACTTGGCTGATGGATCTTCCAATAATCCGATTATTTATCAAAATGGGAGCCTATGAACGATGCTCTATGGATTTTGGTCCCCATCATTTTTAGATTTAATAGCTTCAATCCCCCAAGAAAAATCTAACTACAAACCATGATGAACATGACAGTTGAACTCGGCGATCTCTGAGTCGTCCACGCTGGCATTTCTGACGCTCATCTTGAGCTGCCATAGCGGGTCTCTTCGAACTCTCTGATCGGTTCTTGTTAGAGTGCTTCACATGATCGCAGAGGATGACTCCAGTCTCTGCCGATGCCGTCGAAATGGCCTGGTAGGTTGTTTAACCCGACAGCAAGACCCATAAGATCAGCCATGCGGATGGCATGGTCCTCGAACCAAACAATGTGAGGGGCTCCTCAACCTCTCAAATCATTACTGCCATCCATCCAGCGAGGCCACTGATGGACCGACAAATGGTTGAGGTCTCTTCTCTTTCTCTCTCTCTCTTTCTCTCTCTTTCTCTGACTATCTACCTACCTACCCAACTATCTATCTATGTATCCATCTATATCTCTCTCTGTTTATCTATCTATCTATCTATCTATCTACCTATCTATCCATCTATCTATCTATCTATCTATCTATCGATCTTTCTATCTATCTATCTATCTATCTATCGATCGAGCTATCTATCTATCTATCTATCTACCTATCTATCTATCTATCTTTCTATCTATCTATCTATCTATCTAAGATCTAGTAATTTAGTATGTTTATCTATCTGTCTATCTATCTAACTATCTATCTATCTATCTGTCTGTCTATCTATCTATCTATCTATCTATTTATCTGTCTATCTGTCTATCTATCTAGCTATCTATCTCTATATCTGTCTATCTGGCTATCTATCTGTCAGTCTGTCTATCTGTCTATCTATCTATCTATCTACCTATCTATCTATTTAACTATGTATCTATCTCTCTACCTATCTATCTACCTACCTATCTTTCTATCTATCTATATTTGGATCGATCTATCTATTTATCTCTCTATCTATCTCTGTCTGTCTGTCTATCTGTCTATCTGCAAGCTTGAAAACGAAGCTCTTCTGCGAGACTTCCTCATTTTTCGAAGTTGACAACATCAAAAACAAATTAAGTAAGACTTCTTAATTTTTTGAACTTGACAACATAAAAAAAAATCTGCGAGACTTCCTTCAAAAATGGAAAGTTGAGTGCAGAGCTGACAGCCTCGTACCATTGCGTCTTGCGATTTTTGCAGTCCACCTGTCCAAAGTACTGCGCCTGCCACGAAAAAGTGGTGCCAGGTCATACGAAGTGCTGCACCTGTCATGCAAAATCATCTCAGCAAAATTAGCAAGCCTACTTTTCGACCCTCCGGAACCACAAATCATTGGAAAAACACAGTGTTTCGCGACTTTCCGACCTTTTCGCGCATCTGCAGCTTCTTTCTTCTGACTCTTTCTCTTCTGTCATCTTCTCTCTTCTTCTCTTCTCTCTTCTACTCTTCTCTTCTCTCATCTCTGCTTTTCATCTGTCCATATGGTCGGAAGTTTGACTTCTAAACTTCCTTCGATTATGGCAACTTCAGAATTAACCCTGATTCTTTACCCTGAGGTTTCTGAAAACCATTGCCTACCTCTTCGATGAGGGCCAGTGCTGGAATGTTCATGGTACTTATTCAGCCTTGATGTTGCTCCTTGGATAAATTCAGTTACTCAGAGCACTTATTCATTTTAGCGGATTGATCATCATTGTTTAGAGTGCCCCACTCAAATTTGAATTTGGCAAACATTGGTTGAAATTGAATTTAATTGATAGTCCAATAATAATACAAATAAATTTAATCAGTTATTAGGGTTGAATCTGAAGCTGCCAGTCAGCCCATCAGCCCGACAATGAGGCGTCGGCTCCAGACACAGGTTCTCACCATCAAGCTGCCATCTCCTGGTGGCGGCCAGAGGCTGAAGCGTCTGGGTGGCCCTGGTTTCGATTTTACCAATGTCATTGACAAGGTGACAGCAAGGAATCTTGTCAATGTGAATGGAACAAAATATTATGAAGGCTTACATATCATATGACGGGTGATTCAAAGTCTTATGAAAACAGCGACAAATCAAATTTGAATAACCAATTTCAATCAATCAGTGGCAGTGGCAATGGGAAAAAAACCTTTGTTGGTCCGGGATGTCCCAGGATGAAGCTGTGGACTGAGCTTGTTCGCGCGGCTGTAAGGGCTGAAGTGCCAGACTATGAGGTGATGCAAACAATGGCTATGTTCCTTGGGGGACTGGAGAACAATGATGTGGGGGATGATGTGGTCCGCCGACTTGCCATTTGGTTTCGGTTCGACCCTGTCACCTGGTTGAAGTTGATGGGAAACATAACAAACTTGGACGTACTACTATGTCATTGATCAATTTGGTTAAGGGATGGAGTGATTAAAATGACTACAGTAATCCCGTATGATATGAGCCTCATATAATGATTACAGTGATTAATGACGATTCATTACTATTGTTCAAATCTGTTTGAAGCAGAATTCCTGAGACCCCTTTGGCACTGTCACCCATAATAATGACATCAAATCAAAACCAATTAATTAGACATCCATGACCATCAATGGAGACCCATTATTTTCGTCCGTCATCAATCAATTAATAATTATCCCATTGCCATGATTTAGTTTAATCATCAACGGCCAAGGACGAACTGGTCCGGCAGATGGCCCGGCTCAAGCCCGTCGCTGCGGGCCTTCAAAAGCAAAGAGATCTGGCACCCCTTGAAGCGTGGGCAGAGGCTGCACCTTGGCTTAGCAGTGGGGGCAGCATCTGGGTGGAACGGGCGTCCCCCAATCGAGTTGGGGTTGATCATGACGAATGAGTGACAGTGATCTGATGTAGGCCGTCCATTGCCATGCCCTGGTCATGTTCCAAATATAAGGGCAGTCACCACTCCAGATGCTCGGGGAGCAATCTCTCCAAATGTCTTGCGCATTGACTGAATCAACTTGATTCGAGCCCTGAGCGTCAAGCTCCGTAGATTTTGCGACGGTGCTGTTCATCTTCGATGGCATCGAACGTCAAGTTCGCTTGAACGTGGTCAATCTCCGGCAATGTCCAGTGTTCAATGCCCCTTCCGGAGGGGGTATCATAATCATAGACGATTATCTTATTTTATTGACTTAGTTTATGATGTCGTCATCATGAGACGATCACATTAAATCATGTATGTAGGACTGTCTGACTGTTGTTTATAAGATAACTTTTCGGGTAAAACACTTTTGGTCTTGATCTATTGAAGTGCCCCTCCTGTTTGAATTTAAGCCTCCAAATATCAAACACAACCACATCTAAATTAAGGTACTTGGATCACAGTGATCAGTCGGGTTATTTGCTCTATACTAAAGCCAATCTCTTAAAATCATGATCAGTGTCCTAAATTATTTATTCTCGGCCGGGTCCTGCTAATTACAATGATTATATATCAGGATATATCAGGGGCCCGTCTGGTTTTGATGGTTTTTGGTTTGCCCAAATTGAGGTACGACGTGAAAAATCATCGGCTTCACCTATGGATACCACGATCATCAGCCACGTGGTGTTACGATCTTTGGCTTGGAATTTTTCCAGTTCAGGTGTGGAAAGAACATTTGCTCGAGGCGCTTGGTGCAAGGCCAACAGGGAAGTACCGAATGAATTAGCCTCAGATGAGATCAATTTGGTTCACTTCCCTGTTGAGCATCGAACTGAGTGTCTTATCTTCCAATTAAAAGTACCATTTCTATGTCAATTTTACCTGGCCCAAAATTGCTTTTGGGATTTGGGTTGTTCAATTTGAAATTAGTCCGACCCAATTATTTATGACATGAATCCAGCGAGGTTGATCCGCTTTGCCCAATTGGAGTGGGTTCCCAAGCTGCCCTAGCATCTTTTTGTGAGATGGACCCTGTAAAAATAAACATAGCGATTAAATTCGATTTTGGAAGACATGTGTTTTCACAGTGATTTTCACAGCTTCAAAGGCGAACCACTATGGCTCAATCCGACAAGATCCTCAACTGCAATTCCCCAGATTCGATTACTTTATAAAATTATATATCACGCAGGATATCCGATATCCCAGAATCAGAAATCAAACTCAGTTATTCGTCACAACTCAGTTAGGGGGCAATCAGTTCACTACCCATATTGACAACATATCAATTTACCAAGTGACTCATCCATCATCATTAGATCTTTGGTTCCAGATGTTTTTTTGGGTTTTCTAAGTATTATTTCAATCGATCTACTAAAATCAAATCAATTATACTATCCATTCTTTGAATAACTGTTCCAATTGTCGCCCGACGACACCCTGCCATCACCAGCTATGTTACCCGGCTCCGCTGAGTCGTCGAAACGATTGTCGATGCGCAAGAACCTCAAGGGCAAGAAGAAGGAATCCCCATGGGCAAATGCAGCAAACTGGGTAAGGCGAAGGAGGGAAGCCGTGAAGAAAGCAGTAAATGCTTCAAACCCCCAAGCCCGAGCCCCGAAAAAGATGAAACTAGCCAAACTGGCAGCTAGCCTTCGGACACAGGGTCATGAAAAGGAGAAACAATTTAATCTCTCGAAAGAGAGGAAGAGACGTATTTTGGTGACACTGGCAACATTTTCAAATTACCGGTTTTATGATGATCCAAGCTTGCCCAAAGGCAACATCCAAAAAAAACCACTGGAAAATTTGGGATTCATTGTATAGTTGTAATATGTTGTAATGACAATGCTTGTTGAAACAACAAATTGTCATCAAAGTGTTTATTTTGAGCACCGCTTGACGAAGCACCATAATTCAATTAACTGATTTGAACATACCCATCCATTCAACAACCAATAAAATATCTAATTTTAATTGCGTTGACAGCATCAAGTTGTTATTGAGGACCTCCCTTGGGTTTGGAACTTAGGTATCGTTGCCTTCCAAAATGGGTTGATCTTCAAAGACCGAAAACGACTTCGACGAGAATCTTCAGAATATGAAGCTACCCAGAAACAAAGGAGGACTATGTATTTCAAAGATGTGGCAAAACGTGTCTAAATTGGCATTTACATGTTTTATTTAAGGGCTGCCGCCCCTGCCGCCGACCCCGGAAAAATTGGACCTCGATTTTTTGATCCTCCACCTTGTTTCTTTGACCCCCCACCTTGCCTTTTCGAGGCGCTTGCTACAATAGTATGG
>Ga0126342_10016149_pt1 | contig 13037 bp, 5 predicted proteins | sample Cyp1metagenome_FD_92528 | JGI IMG/M metagenome (GOLD analysis project Ga0126342, IMG submission 92528) | Coral microbial communities from Lord Howe Island, Old Settlement Bay, Australia - Cyphastrea 1 metagenome | ecosystem: Host-associated > Invertebrates > Cnidaria > Coral ... | reverse complement strand
TAGGATAGATAGGATAGATAGGATAGATAGGATAGATAGGATAGATAGGATAGATAGGATAGATAGGATAGATAGGATAGATAGGATAGATAGGATAGATAGGAGAGATAGGATAGATAGGATGGATAGGATGGATAGGATGGATAGGATGGATAGGATGGATAGGATGGATAGGAAGATAGATAGATAGATCGATAGATAGATAGATAGATAGGAAGATAGACAGATAGGTAGAGAGACATCAGATAGACAGACAGACAGACAAGCAGACAGATAGATTTAGGTAGGTAGGTAGATAGATAGATAGATAGATAGGTAGGAAGATAGGTAGATAGATAGATAGATAGATAGGCAGGCAGACAGACAGACAGACAGACGGACAGACAGAGATGGAAATTGAGATTGAGATGGAGATCGCGAAGGAGAGGGAGAACGATATAGATAGAGAGAGAGGGAGATAAATAGAGAGCGAGAGTGAAAAAGAGAGAGAGAGAGAGAGACTCAGCCACCTTTCGGTCGATCAGAGGATTCGCTCTGCCATCCATGCATCACAACAACCCACCTCTCCTATAGTTTCCTATCTTTGAACCTTCCGCCACCGCCTTGCGCGGTACTACTGGCAATCATCTGAACAAGAGGCCGAAGCAGTTACGAGGATAAACATCACATACAAGAGGCCCCAAACACACCAAGAGGCGACATATCATATATCTATATACAAATAAATAATAAAAAACACCAGTGAAACATGAGTTACATACCAACTTGCAAACCTGTCTAAGGGCGCCACCTTGCGTAGATTTTCATTGGAAACAATTCTTGAAGTCCTATTCAGAGAGAGACCGACTTTGACTAAAGCCTCACATCCGCTAAATTCAACATGGAACCTATAAAGATGTCTTTACTGTTGAATATGCCCCAAAAAGATGTTCCATGTCGAATTAAGGTGTAAGCGTTTATATGATTTTTTATATGCTGATTTTCACCTTCACCCGTCGGCAAATACCCGCAACGGTGTCCTCAAACATGGCTAGCTGGGAAATCGCCAAACTACTGTAAATGGAGGCTTATAGCTGGGAAAATCAACTCTAAATGATGGATTTTCCATTGCCATGTTTGATTACCAAAGGGTATGTCAGAACCTCTGGTGGTCGGGTCATCAAATAAAGAAAATCGATCAGGGACCATTTTCAATTGCCAGGCTCGAATAACAAAGGGCACATCTATCGGGCACATTTTGGTTTTTTAATCCTCTTGCACAATGTGCAAGTGCTCGTGAGGTATCTAACCCAAAAGGCTGGAAGTGATCGCTATTTTTGTCTTCTACTTATGAATCATCTATGGCGAGGACTGTCAAAAGGTCTCTATAAGTTACAATTTACTCAGATCTTACTGGTTGAGTAATCACCCCAGGCCCCATGAAAAAGCAGCTTGCGAGCACCGAGGAATTGGTTGTGCCGGTGGTGCACAACCAAATTGGAGGCCAAAACTCATGGGGGAGGTATTTGACCTTCTAGTAGTACCCTTAAAATGATAGCATACCCTGTGGTAAACTAACATAGCTATGGAAAATCACAATTTTTCATGGGTAAATCTACTATTTCTATGGCCATGTTCGATAGCTATGTTAGTTTACCAGAGGGTATGCTATTTTTCATCGATTTTTCTATCTTTTTGAGGATTGCTGGGAGAGGATTCTCAGACCTGTTCGCATCCGAAGGATATTGGATGTCATGCCCATCCCCCATTGTAGTCACCATTGCTGATTCTTATCCAATTAGAAACCGACTGTTTGTGTACCCAGTTTTGTCCATCCGATGTGACCCTGGCGCCTCCTTCTTCAACATGTAGTCAAGGACCTTAAAGCTGCAGTGACACTACACGCGGCGCTTGCGCCGCCTACCTTGAGGATGATGTGGAAAAAGGGAACCCCAATCGTTCACTCATAAACTCACAAACATTTGAAAACCAGCCTACCTATCGTTTGGGGGCCCCTTCCCAACCCCCAAAAACCCCGCATTTGGTGGTTCCCTGACGGGGTATCTTTTGTGGTTTGGGAACCTCAACCTGACCTGGTGAATGCGTTGAATCTCCAGAATGCTACGCAGCTATAGCTATAGGTCACTCAAAAAACTGTTCAGTCAAGTCTTCCTCCCGCAAGACATTCTCAGATGCCATGGCAATAGTGAAAAACATGCCATAACCATGGTATGAGATCCCTATCCCAGCCTATGGTAAGTCATTGGTGGTTTCCATAAAATCCACCAGGCTAAAAAAAGAAACGCGTCCCGGGTTAACCGTCTCAATAAAGCGTTACTAATTCATAGGTATTAAGCATGCAAAAAAGCGTTTAACCAACATTTCATAGGAATATTTTTTGGAAGTCAATGGAAGTATCAGGTCATTTACCATATTTACCCTCGTTTGCTGCGGAAAATGAACCATTTACAACCATTTAGCTTCATGATCTACCTATGAAGCCTGTTCTTTCCGAGAGCCTGTTCTGTGGCTCGGCAAAGAAATTCATCCCACATGGCCAAGCGGCCAAGCCGTTCAAGGCGTAGACAGTGAATATCTCATGAACATATCCATGATTTGTTGGTTAAATCCTCATTATATATATATACATATGCGAAATGATATACAGTATAATTTCATGTTGGTTAAACAGTTTCATTATTACTAGTGAAACAGGGGGTCGAACCGGGCACCCAAAAGAAAAGGGGAACCAAATCCGCCAAACCCTGCATCAAACAACCAAACAAGCACACGCTGTTTTGTGCGCTTGAGCCACCGGGTCGGCAGCGTACCTAGTCATCCCCTGACCCTGGTTATGGTTAGGGTTAGGGGAAAGTACCTACCTCTACCTATGGCTACTACATCTACTTATCGCTTCTAAGTAGATGGCATTAGCTGTACATACATTCGGGTGTACTACTTGGACATTGTTGGGCTCATCGCTAAGGCATACCTACACTAGACCTACCTGCGCATGCTATACATGGTGGGGCTTAGGGGTCGATATATATCAACTTTACTATGTGTTAAATCATGTCAAATCTTTAAATCCTGTGGGTGGCTTCATGATGACTTCTTTGCACCACCTCCGCCGCTCAGGTGCCGAAAAAACACCAAAAAACAACACAAGAATTCAATGGTGGTTTAACGATAGTTCGATATGGCTCAATTGGGAGAAACATGAGATTTGTTATCATTTGCTTATTCATTAATATCAATAATATCAATAAGATAATATCAATGAGATGGATTATTGAGATCATATCAATATTATTTAATGATTAATTATTAACGGTTTTACTCAGTATAATCAAACATGGCTGGGACATCTCAGCGGTAAACTTTCCATTGCCAGCACAACCCATCCATATCTGTATGGTTGGTTTACACCTTTTATTTTTGGATGGTTAAAACCCTGCAAAAGGATGCTGAAGCCCCATGAAATATCGTGGTAAGTATATCCCTTTATAAATATCCAGAATGCATAGTGGTCACTATCCCATAGTAGCCCACTATGAACCGTTATTAAGCACCCAGTGGTTCCATATCAACCCATCTTTTAATGAAATAAAATGAACTAAACTCATACAAATCCATGAGTTAGCTATTGGAAATGGCCATTTCTAGTGGAAATACCTATTAAAAATGATGATTTTCCAGTTCGCAAACTGTGAATATTAAGCCATCAGTTCTACCGATGATCTGGGCATTCCCACCACTTGAAGCTCTTCCAAGGCATCTGCTGATTGGCGCCACCACAACCACAGCTCCTGAGCGAAATGGCTGATGTCGCGACCTGGGTTTATTTCACTTTTATTCCATGCATCACTGATAGCTTAGAAATGTTTGGTTTAGATGGAAACAATGGATGCAGCTAGTAATGGATTATGATCAATAATACATATTAGTTGTTGTGTTGGGTTCGGAAGAATTTCACCACTTTATACCTCGGAGGGTGCGTCTTGTGTTTTGCTTGATGATCTATTTGGAAACACACAAGCACCTGTCTGAGTTATATCTCAAAAATCACCTGATTTTTCACCTGACATCCGATGCCCACGTTATCTCCGAAAATCACATCATCTCGTTCGCGACGTTCTTGTGAGCTCGTTGTATTTCATCCAGAAGAATTTGCAGGGGATTCAAGCAGAAAGAAACACGAGCTATTTCACCATGCAGCAATGATTGGAATGTAAGCATTGTCTAACATTTGGGTTCGTTCAGATATATGGTCATGTTGATACATGAACATCAAAAAGCAATTTAAAAAAATCATATACACCATGATAAACCGTGAAGTTTGGAGATCCCGTTTCAACACAGGCCCGCATCTTCAAATTCTTCACCCCACATCCGAAATAGTAACGAATGCAGCCGCTTGCGGAGCAGCTGGGCTGATTCCTCCAACCACGCTGCTGGTGGTGCTGCGTTTGGTTCTTTGGCGGCTGAAAGGTTGGCATGGGGTGCCTGTACAAGCTAAATCAGGGCACCGGAGACGGCCCACGTGAGGATGAATCAGGCATCCACCATGAATCTGCGCCTGCAGAGATGGGAAGTTCACCGATGCCATGTCATAGCTCTGCTTGAGATCCGAGCAGGCAATGCCCTCGATGGGAATGCCCACTGGCAGATGCTTTTGGTGCGTCTACTGGGTCAATTTGGGATTATCATGCCTTGTCCAGTCCATGGATAGGTTTAAGGGAACATTTACAGGAAAATTCCAGCCATTTCATGAGAAAATCCATGGTTTCCGGTGAAATTTTTCCCAAGAAAACCCAGCCGAAGATTTTCCTAGTCATTTTTTACAGGAAAATCTCGGGACTCCAGGGCTATCCCCAGTCATCACCATTGATATAGCTGGTACGCTAACCATTCCCAGTCATGGGCGGTTGATATTTTTGTTGTTTCTCCCACATATCATGGTTATAACGCCATGTTATTGAAAGGAGCGCTGTGTTGAAAACGGCGAGTGAAAAAACACGAGAAGTCGAATAGGATAATACGCTGACAGAACGCGATAAACCTACGTGGTGAAAAAGTTCCCAGGAATCACAATTGGATTAATTCACCTTAGTTTTCTGTTGGTGACGTTTGATACCATTCACACACGCGATATATCAGGGCTTGGAAATAACTGTGCCCTTCACCAGTTGGTGCAAATGTTCTCCGGTCAACTCCGTGTATCTTCGTTGATTAAAGCCGATCGTCAGTCCCGATCAGTATGATGGTTACCTCACCATCTCTGGTTGACCCAAATGTTGATCATCATTAACCATCATTAACCATCATTAAGACACATTCGCAATCAGTAACCATAATAAACCACGATTAATCCATTCTATATCCACTACAAACCACATTTCATCTATGATAAACCGTTTCTTTCCCATCAAACAATATACAATTGGGTTTTGTATATTAGACCATGGATACTATGTCCCATTGATGGTTTAATTCCAACAAAACCATGTTTTTTTGTTCCCATTCAACTAGGATTTTCCACAGCCTTTCATCCAGGGCTCCTGTAGGCCTTTGGCCTTTTCCAGCAGCTCTTGTCCTGCGAAGCTCTGCCGGACCACTTTGGACGAATTCCTCGGGCGATGTGTCGGCTGGTAAATCATTTCAAGCATGAATAATGGTGGTTTAACAAAGACTACAATGATACATTATGATATATACTTGATATTAATACATGTAAATAGATATATGTATATGTAAAAATAAAAAAATACTTATACATACATATATATACATACATACAGATATATATATATATATATATATATATATATATATATAAATAAATATATAAATATAAACTATGCATATATATATATATATATGTGTTATGTATGTATGCATAAAAAATAAATATACATCAAACTATATTTCTATCAATTTTACTACAAATATGTAAATATAAATATGTATGTATGTAACGTAATGTAATGTAATGTAACACAATGTAATGTAATGTAATGTAACGCAATGTAATGTAATGTAATGTATGTATGTATGTATTTATGTATGTATGTATTCATGTATGTATGTTTTAATATATATATATATAATATACATATGTATATATTTACATATGATATGTATATGTATAGCTGTGTCATGTATATATATATATATAATGATTAGTGATGATTGAATGGTGAATTAATTGGGGTTTGAGGAAAATTTAATGGTGATGTCATGAAGTATATACCAAAAATGATGAGGATACTGTGATTTTACCATCAATAATGACTGATTTTAGTTGGAGAGTCATTGGATCATGATGATTTAACATTAATTGATCGTCAAAAATGATGGTGTAATTGGAGAGCCGCTGGCTTATCATGGTTTAACATGACTCAAAGATCACTAATGATGGTTTAACATTGACGATGATGATATATCTGATATATCTTGATTTGACCACCAAACAATGATTGTTCAATGGGAGTCTAATGGAGGTCTGACTGGGGTTTTGATCGACCGCAGAAGTGGGCCGATTTTGATGTGACGCGTAGCCGTTAAAAACGATGGGATTTGTGGAAAGCAGGTCTAAAACAAATGGTGAATTAAAAATAGTGTATCATAATGGATTCATATCATAATGTATCATTATATAGTAAATCTATAATATATATATAGCAAATATATATATATATATATATATATTATATATATATATATATACATACTGGATTGTGGTTTTAACCATCTTGAAAAATATTAGTCAATGGGAAGGATTATCCCATATATTATGGAAAATAAAAAATGTTCCAAACCACCAGCCAGAATATCAAATGGATTTCTGGCATAGTGTTTTCTTGCTTTATCATCACCTCTTTGTGGAGTTGCGTCATATTTTCAGGATTTGATCCAAGGTCGGAAGACTGGTGATTCCAAACAAAAGGCTAGATCTAGCCACAATGAGATGGGGATCTAAATTGAAGCCCTATGGGACCACAGATTGTATTCTGAATAGATCTGGTTGGTGGTTAAAAAACAATCTTGAAAAATATGCGTTCGTCAATGGGGTTGGGATTACCCCATATATGAAATGGAAAAACATGTTTGAAGCCACCAGCCAGTAACCATCTCCTTTTATTGGGCTACCCAATTTTTGACCCACCTATTTTGACAGTTTTTCAAGGAGATCTGCGAGATACGCTGATAAAATATCTCTGATGGGGCAACACATATTTTTTGCCCCAAAAAAAACAATAAAGTTAGTAATGGTAGTTCAGTTGATTCTAATATTACACTGGTAGACTGATTTGGGGCCACAAAAAAACATCCATGGAAGGAAAACAAAAAACTGTCTGGTAATCAACCATGGCTGGAACATGCCCCGTTGATGTTTCCAGCGACTGCAGACTTTCCCATGTCACACTGGCGATATGTTTCCTTCGACGGCCCAAGGGGTGATAGCCAGCTTTCGCTATAAAGGATCTCCACTTTGAGGTTGATTTATCTCTGGTTGGTGGCTTCAATTAATCAATGGGAATTCCAGGATCCTAAAATGGAGGTACTGTACCATATAAGGCCCTATTTTGGGAAGATGTTCCCTTACATAGGCCTTATATAGGCCTTATAATATGGTAAGTACCTCCAATTTAGGATCCTGAAATGGCCATTGAATTAACCACCATTATTCACCATTAACTCCAAGTAAAAAAAATCCATAAAAGTCCCATGAAATCTCTGGTTGGTGGTTTCAACCTACCCCTCTGAAAAATGATGGAGTTCGTCAGTTGGGATCATGAAATTCCCAACTGAATCGAAAAATAAAATTCATGTTCCGAACCACCAAGCAGATCTAGTAATACAGAATAGGCGGCACTTTAATTTTTTTTCGTGGACCTGGATTCTACCATTCTGTGGTGGATTTTATTGCGGATGCATGTTTGTTACATTACTGGTTATTATTCTGTATACCTCTGCGACTGGGATGATTTACATAATAGCCCTTGTTTTTTTTAAATCCCCCTATTGAATTATAGTTTTTCATTTTTAAGACCCGTTCATATTTTCATTCCCTCAGTTTTACCCCAAAAAACACTTGAAGATTGGGGATGTGTTTTTTTGGTTCACTATTTCATGGGGAAAACCCTTCGGAAAACCCACTGGAACTAACGGGTTTTTCCACATTTGCCCTTCTCAGGCGCTGGCACGAAACTCAAAATGGCCTCGGTGAGTTCGACCGGAAATTGTGGGTGAACAACCCCTATCAGGTGGTAGAACCAATGTCAACGGATTAGCAAACCCTGGTTGATTTTCATTCTTGTGGTGGTTCCCCCAAATAGTAAGCCATGGCTACTGAAAATGGTACCCCAGATTTCAACAGCCTAGTAATGTTTATTAATCCTTTTGGTTGACATGATCATGATTTTTACCAACAATCAGTCATCATATCAACATAGTATCAACGATGGATTTCAATATTTGATCGTAACCTCCACATTTTGTTGGTTAAATCACCATCGTAATGGTAAACAAATCAACCGAGAGTTGGGTATGGCTAACAGGAAACATCCAACAAGGGTGGTAGCTGGTCCAAAAAATGAGACCAGGGTGCATGGGTGCTTATTTCAACCTCTAGGAACATGCAACCTTGGCTGAACTTGTACTGTTCATTGTTGAAATCCATATCCCCTTTTGTTGTAGTTACAATACTTTAATTATCCATGTTTCCTGCTTCGCCATTCTTATGTGTCAATTCCCTCGCGATGGGTCATCCCACCCGCATACACCATATATCACGATTTGCTTGCTGACCAACGTCCCTCATTTGGCTCAGTCTTGTTGCCTTCCTAATTGTCGTTGACAATCACTGGCAGTTGTGCTATCATTCTGCTTGTTCAAATCACCATTGTTGATGAAACTTAGCAGTTTTCTTCGTGAAAGCATCTTAAACACCCCCCTCTGAATTCAATGTTTGACATGGGAGTCTGGATTCTTGAGTAAATCAAGGAGAATTTTCTGCCCCCACCAGCATTTGCTTCAAATTCTCATCTGGTTGGTGGTTTCAACCTTCTGAAAAATATGAGCTCGTCAGTTGGGATGATGACATTCCCAACTGAATGGGAAATCAATCCAAATTCCATGGTTCCAAACCACCAACCAGATATATTCTACCATCAGTAACCATCATTAACCATCATTAACCATCATCAATCATCATTAACCATCATCAACCATCATTAACCATCATTAACCATCATTAATCATCATTAACCATCATCAACCATCATTAATCATCATTAATCATCATGCATCATCATTAACCAACATTAATCATCATTACCCATCATTAACCATCATTAACCATCATTAACCATCATTAACCATCATTAATCATCATTAACCATCATTAACCATCATTAATTCCCATTTCCCATTTCCCAACCCATTTCGGTCCATCCAGTGTCATCACCGTCGTCACCCAAAAATCGGGCTCCCACCAGCTGCAACTGATCTTCATCCATGGCGGCATCCGCCATGGCCTTCCGGAGGTGGATCAAGCTAATCCTTGGCTCCGCGCCGCTGGGCCCCAGGGTGAGCCAGCCACTGGGAAAAAAAATAGGACAATCCGTAAGGAAAATAGATGAAAGTAGTGGAAAACCCTAGAAAATCAAAGGAAAATTATGGCGAACTATAAGAAAAGCAAAAGGACATATAGTTTGTGACCCTATCATAAGCTCAGAACAGCAACTATATAATCATGTGCTTGGGAAACTACCGTTTGGCTTCACATTGGTTTTCTGAAAGGGGAACATAAATTGCTTAAATATAGTGATCTTATGGTGACATGACATACATGAACAATATTTGATCCACGGTATAATGAAGAAACAGTTGGTGGTGAAATAATTAGTGACATTAAATGGTTTAATGGTTAAACAAATACTAATAATTATAAAAGTTCATAACTGCTTTTCATGATCATCTAAGTCATCTAGTGAACAAGAATCGGAATGGAGATGGAATCAATTACCCTCTGGTAATTTGTTACATAGCTATTGAACATGGTCCATAGAAATAGTTGTTTTACCGAACTTAAAGATGGTGTTTTTCCATAGCGAACTGTTAGTTTACCAAATGGTATGGATGTATGTTGGGATTTCATTGGGGTGAGGCTTCAACGGGATGCTTTTTTTGTGGGACATGGGGACATCTCCGCTCTGCCCCCAAAAAACTGGGTGAAATAACGCACTGTATACGTATATGTAAATTATATATATATATATATATATATGTATATATGTATATATATATATGTATTTTATGTATATACATATATATATATATATATATGTATTTATAGTTATCTTTATATAAATATATATATATATTATCTAAATGAATTGCCATTTAAAAGGTATACCCCATTTTATGACTTTAGATACCCAACACGAACGAGTTCTTCACAACGTCCTGCGGAGATCCAAGACTCTCATCACCAGTCGTAGGCATTTCATCCTCGATGGAACACCTGGAGACATCGATTTCCAGCGACCGTTTCGAGGTGATTTAATGGGAATTTATAGTGATCGGGAACTTCCCAATTCAATACCCTCCGGTAATCAAACGTGGCAATTGGAAATCCACTAGAAATGGGGGTTTCAATAGGAACATCACCGAACTAAATCGTGTATTTTCCAGCACGCCATGTTTGATTACCGCGGGGTAAACGGATTATATTCTCAGAGAATCATTCCATGAGTCTGGTTGGTTGAGAGGCAATTCTCGGAATGGACTATGATAATCCCAGTTACTAGAGCCCCCGAACTAATCATCAACCATCCCTCTTTTCTTTTATAAGAACTTATTTCAGGAAACCTCCATATATCCTCATTACTTGAAGGTTAGTGCCATATGAACATCAGCTATGAACGGGAATATCGGAATATTAAAAATGGGAACATTCAAAATGAAAAAATATAAATATAAATATATATATATATATATAAATAAATAAATATCAAATCATATATAATATATATAATAATATAATATAAATATATATAATATTATAATATATATATATATATTATACACATTAATTAACCAATGGTAAACAATCAATGGAAGCCATAGCCAGCCACAGCCCCGCTGTTCGCCACGGCCATGCCATGCCATGCCGCACCTTCGCACGTTCTCCACGGAACGACTGATGCCGGCCATCTCGATGTCCATTTCCATGGAGTAGTCCCCCTGCCGTGGACTTTGTGACGATCTTCTAGAAACACAGTTTTAATATGCTTCAATAATTTTCAATATATATATATGTGTATTTAATATATTGTACTTTTAAGAATGATAAATGAGGCGCCATCAAAATCAATTGTTGATGCTTGGCACGAAAATATCGGCTATTGCTTTTTGGGGGGGACCCTATCGCTTTACTACAGCAGGATTGGCTTCACGGATTCAGATCTCTAAACTGTTGCGGATGGATTAAGGGGCGCTCATTGTCTTTGCGTTTGCAACCATGTTGGGGAGCTATCTAAGCACATTCCTAGACTCTTTCCTAAGCAAGGAAACTGATTGCAATCTCAACTCCGAACTAGAATGACAGTAATTAATTAAGATCAATGGTTCCCATCGGTTTTAAGATCAATACATCTATGAAAACCAAAAAGGATCAAAAAGGGACGTCGCCCTTGTTCCTGGTTGATGAAGTAGCGGCGTGAGAAAACGCCACGAGTCCCCGCTCAAAAGCTTTAGAGATTGAAGATGGGACCTCATCGATCCGATAAAGAAGCGTTCGTAGCTATGAAGAGGTGTATAAGGCTCCCCAAGTTTCAAAACAACCTGATGGCCTAGTGTTGAGAACCTGCTCACTTTTTTGCTGAGCCCTTCTTCTCATTGGGATCAAATGAGTCCTTTTTCAACAAAAGCTTATCGCTAGGTTATCGCTAAATTAGAATACCCTGATGATCAAGAAAGGAAAGAAAGAGGAACGCGGAATAAACAGGACAATTGAACACATAAATACGGTAACTACATTTAAACATACGGATTTTTAAATATACGAATCGGTATTTTAGACTACCTCCGGGAAGGTTTTCTTTGGCCCGCCCAGCCATTTAAACATACGGAATCCAGTTCATTTAAACATACTGCAACTACATTTAAATATACGAACTGGTATTTCATACTACCTCCGGGGCCTTTCTGTCTGGAACCACATATTTAAATGTCGTTACCGTAAATAAAAGGAACAGGGAATTCAGGAACAAGAAAAGGAAACGAAGGAAGAAGAAAGGACAAATCAAGCAACAATGAAATAAAATGAAATAAGTGGAATTCAGAATTGGATTCAAAAGCAGTTTTGATTTACTTCAGAATTCATTTGGATTTATTCTTAAAAGGAAAGGGAAGCAAAAAAAAGGAAATAAAGTAAGAATAAATTCAAATCAAATTAAAGCACATAAACGGAATTCAACATTAGATTTAAAACTATGTGTGATTCATGTCATAATTCAATTGCATTTAGTTTAGTTTAATTCTACTGCTTTGGGACCTAGGAGAAGAAAAACAAACTGCCTGCAAAAAGCAACGGTTTAATCACCTTGGACAACAAATGATATGGCAACTGCAAGAAGCGTGGGCACTGCAGGTCGAATTGTAGTCATCAATTTTGCCCATCGCGTGAAGGCACACAACAATATGTGCTTGGTCTACACCATTTTTAATACACTCTCGTATGGTTACAAGTTATCGCTTTTTGGAGAGGGGGCCTATCGCTTTACATGGTTTGGTGCCCTTTCTCAACACAACTGGACCGTCCCTTTCTAAAGTAGTCTTCGCTGATTTTGAACGTATCTCACGTGTAAATATATATATATATATAAACTATCATTATCTACACAGATCTACAATGAGTTGATTGATGTGTTTTTCCCCACCTGCCAGGTGAGGGTTGTTAGATTTTATGTCAGTTGCCTGCTCCTCTCCTCCTCTCCTCTCCTCCTCCTCCTGCTCAACCGCGACCCTCGACGCACAGTGTTCTCTGT
>Ga0126342_10016148_pt1 | contig 13037 bp, 17 predicted proteins | sample Cyp1metagenome_FD_92528 | JGI IMG/M metagenome (GOLD analysis project Ga0126342, IMG submission 92528) | Coral microbial communities from Lord Howe Island, Old Settlement Bay, Australia - Cyphastrea 1 metagenome | ecosystem: Host-associated > Invertebrates > Cnidaria > Coral ... | reverse complement strand
GTCTTGAACTCGTAATAGGCAGCCGCATGAAGCAGCTCCACATCCGTGTGGGCCGCCTCATTCCAACCGGGCCGAACGACGATGGAGGCCCTTGGCATCGAGGGGGTGACCTCCCACCTTCGTAACCTCTGTACGCTAGGGTAACGCCCTAGTAGAGGAACGAGAAACCACTGAACCTAGGGTAACTCCCTAGAAGTGGTGTGGGTACCCCAACCAAAGAAAGAACGATGAAGCCAGTTTGGCTCAGACTTGAGCCAAAATGGATTCATCAGCTTACATACTCACCCTAATGATAATGCACACCCAGTGCCTGCCAAACACGATGCATACATATAGTGATACAGTATATAATTACGTTCAATAGTCCTCTTTTTCGATCGTCTCATCAACGGCTGCCTATTTAACGACAATACCAAAAACCTGGCGTCACGGGTTTTCGCTGACAGAATTTCCGAGTTCCAGTCCCATTGATTCTTGGTTTGCTTCCTGTAGGAAGTGAGCTGGTACACTTTCCTGACGCTCCAAGCTATGCAGATCGGATATCTTCGGAAGCAAAAACAACAACACCCTGCCCGCAAAAAAAAGGAGGTTGGTAAATCACCTATTTTGTCAATCACCCAAGTATTGGGGATCATGAGCTCCAACAAATACTCGAAACAGATGTTCCAAAATACCCCATGCCACATTCGTGGTCCGGCACTCCTGGGGGCTATGCACAAGTACAACATCTGTGCGAACGTATAGTCTATGTCCATCTGCGCCTTGGGTGCGCAACGGTTCCCAGGTTCAAAATCGACGGTTTCAAGATTCAAAATTACAAAAATGTTGGAATATGGAGGCTTCCTAAAATGATCTAAAATGGGGGTACCCCAAAACCATGATATCAATGATATCTAAATAAATGAGAGGTACCCCAAAATCATCTTAAATGAAACCATTTTTGTTAAGAAACCCCCATATGATCAACACGTTGCAACATGTTAGAATAGCGGCAGCCCGTGCGGGAAATGTCAACCGTGGTTGATTCAAACGGGGGCGACCCGGTAGTGATAGTTTGCCACTCAACTGGTACCCCCTCAGTATGACCTTAAAGAATCAACCACACCAGTCCAAAAAGTTGGTTCAGTTGGCTTACCCTCTGGTAAACGTTTACGTAACTATGGAAAGATCCACCATTTTTAATGGGAAAACTCACTATAAATGGCAATTTTCAATAGCTATGTTAAATTACCAGAGGGTACCACCATTTCTTTATAACCCAAAAATGTTTAATGAAAATGATGATCATACACCGTGGGAAACCCAATTTCAAGACAGAAATTGACCCCTGCCCAGGTAAGGTGGAGGGGCGTAATGCAACATCCGCCGCAGATACTCCGAGAGCGAAGGGGAGTGCATGAAAGATGGGCGTTCATTCCTCAACAAAACATGCCAAACATGTGAAGATTTGCTCACAGGAACCGCTTCCACACAGCACAACAGGTGAAACATAAAGGTTTCCTAAAATGTGGCTACCCTTAAATCATCCATGTTTCTAGGATTTTCCATGCTAATCCATTCATTTTGGAACATCCGCGTTTATGGAAAACCCCCTATGCGCTGAACATCACAGCGAAATTGAGGCAGTGGCTCCACATGTAGCGGAAGCATTGCACACCTGCAAGGTTCCCAACCTAAGTTTGGCGCAGGTTTTGTCACTGTTTCTGAACGCACTTCGTGTGCCATGAAGTCCACAAAATGATAGAATCACTCTATGGCATTATTTTTTTGGGTGTTTTTGCGCTGATAGTACAATAACTGATTTGGATCGAATTCATCGGCAAAAATTTGATTGTTTTGGGTGTGGATTACGGGATTACTGTTCCCATAAACTGGTTTGTCATCCGCATTTCTGCCACACATATGTTCTTTCCCATTGACAACATGGTTTACACTGGATGTTCTTATCCATGAAAACGGTTCATGTCTAATCTATCATTGATGGTATATAGTGTTCCCGATTTTGATGCTAAATCAATGTTTAATCCCAATCAATGTTGGCCATATTTATTCAAAAGTCCCCGTTTGATGCGATTTTGATTTGGTTCAATTTTCAAAGTCAACCAAGACTCCTCTGAAGTACGGACGTTGCAGCCGCTTTGCTGCCCATGCGCGGCCCACACTAAATCATGTGGACCTGTTGCACGTCTGGAAGTGACTATAATTTTTATTGCATTCCAAACTGGCGTCGCTTGCACGAGATGTGTTTGCATTGGACCACTGAACTGTGGAACAGTAGCATGATCGTTTGCTTTGAGCTGACAAAAGCTACCCAAATCGCGTCATTGCAGAATGACAAACGTGCCATCCACTGGCGTTGTTCTTCACATTACGAGCGTTGCCTCGCTTATCCACGTTTTTGAACCAGTACTCTAAATGTTCATTTTTGAACCCACGATGGTTATTATCATACCGTCAAGCATTTTGATAAGAAATAAGGAAACACAATGTTCCCGATGCAATTTGAACACGTGCATTGCACCAAGCAGCCGGCTGCACTATGTGTTCCTTGCTTTCAACACTCGTTGACGGAGACCATTTTCCATTGATGAAATCTGCTGTCTCCACAGAGCGTAAGCCATCTGCGCAAATCTAGATGATCCAGACCACACTCAAAAAAAAAAACACAACACACTATACCGACTATACTTCTAAATCCAGTGAAAAGACCACCAAGGTGATATAGTTTTATAAAATAAAATATTACTGCCGAACAATGGCATCGCGATAACCCATGAGGCATGTCAATCGGAGTTTCCGACGGCTGTTCATTCAACGGGAGAATTATTTGGTGATGGCGGTTTTCGGCTAGTGTGGCGTTTGCATGTCATCGTGTTGGTCTGACAAGGACATGCCGCCAGTTGGCGTAAAAGATCCAGCGTTGCTTGTTCCGCTTTCACACGTCATGTAGACGCGGTGGAATAAAAAGCGGTGGTTTGAAATCTGCGTCGGCATGCTGCAGCCCCAGCCCCCACTGCAACAAAAACAATCGACGATTTTAAATCGTTTCCCATGGAACCCCGTGTAGAACAATCCTGGATCATACCTAGGGATACGGGTAACAAGTTCACAGTTTCGACTAATCCCCATGGAACTCCGCTTCTCAAGCTCACCCTTGCCAGCATCTCGTGTGCACCTTTTTTTTGATAATTCACGAAGGGGTTCCGAATTAACAAGTCATGTTTGGATCAAAGAACAAATCCAACTTTGCAGATCCCCATGAACGCCGTGTCCAGTTAAAGAGCTGGACAGCCGTCGGTCATTCAAGGTTTTGATCCCTTCCCACGGAACTCCGTACCTAGAACAATGTTAGATCTTAGCTAGGGAGAGCTGTGATGGAATTCCGTTTCTCAAGCTCACTCTTGCCCGAATCTCAGTGTGCATGGATTTTTGTCAATGCATATTGGCACTCCGGATTCACAAGTCATGACTGGATAGAACAATTCCATATCAAAGAGCAAATCCCACTTTGCAAATCCCACTTTGCAAATCCCCATTGACCTCCGCGTCCAGCCGAAGAGGTGGAGAGCTGTCAGAAATTCAACGTCTTGATGCCTCCTTACTGAACTCCGTATCCAGAACAATCCCAGATCATGACTATGACCAGGGAGAAGTGTGAAAAGTTCAACCCCCAGTAAACTCAATTTCTCAAGACCACCCTTTCTCAAGCGTAGTTTTTGTTGGTAGGAAGGAAGGGGTGCGTTTACACGAGGTCCGATACGACGTCTTATACGAGACCAAAACGATGTCACACTGCGTTGTGCCTATCAGCGTGGCAACAACATGACAGACAAAGCGGGCGACAAAATGGAAGACAAAAGGAGGGGACAAAGCGGGACAAAGAAGTTTGAGACAAAGTGGGAAAGAAAGGGAGGGAAAGCGGGACACAATCAAGCTGGGCGACAAGGTGGGGGACAAAATCGGAAACGCACGGGGAGACACAGAGGGAAGCAAAGGCACTGGGAAACACAGCGGGGGACAAAGTTGAAAACAAGCGGGGGACAAAACGCGGGACAAGACGGGAGACAAAGCGGAGACAAAGTGAAGACAAAGTGGGTGACAAGCTGGGAGACAATGAGGGGAGAAAGTGGGAGACAATGGGGTGAGAAAGTCGGATACGAAGCCGGGGCCCGAGTGGGAGACAAAGTGGGAAACAAAGTGGGAGACAAAGTGGGGAAACAAGTGGGAGAGAAAGCGGGGGACCAAGGGGGATGCACAGCAGGAGACAAAGCAGGAGACAAACAAACTGGCAAACAAAAGGGAAAGAAAGTGGGGAAAAAAGTGGGACACAAGCTGGGGAGACAAAAGGGGGCCGAAGTCGGAGAGACAGTGGGAGACAAAGAAAATAGCAGACATAGGTGGAAACAAAAGGCGCAACAGTTGCAGACAAAGTGTGAAACAAATGAGGGTCAAAGCGGGCCACAAAATAGGAGACACTGTGCCAGAAACAAAGCGGCCCACAAGCTGGGAGAGAAAGTTGGAGACAAGGTGGGGGACAAAGTGCAAGACAAAACGGGGGAAAAGTTGGGACACAAACCGAGAAACAAACTGGGAAACAAAATTTGAGACAAAGTGAAGGACAAAGCGGGAAACAAGTGGGAGACAAACTGATACACAAGCTGGGCGACAAAGTGGAAGACGAGGCGGGAGACAAATTGGGACACAAGCTGGGAGGCAAAGTGAGGGACAAAGTGGGGGAAGACAAAGTTGGAGACAAAGTGGGAAACAGAGTAGGAAACAAAGCAGGAGCCGGCTGGGAGACAAAGTCGGAGACACAGTTTGAGACACATTTTCACACAGAGAAAAAAAAGAGAGAGAGAGAGACAGAGACAATGAGAGCGACAATGACACTGACAAGGAGGGTGACAAGAGAAGGAACAAGGAGAGTTGCAAGGAGAGTTGCAAGGAGAGTGACGGTGAGAGTGACAATGAAAGTAACCATGAGAGTGACAACAAGAAAGACACTGAGAATGAGAGTCCGAACGCGAGCGCAAGTGCGAGTGAGAGTGAAGGTGAGAGTGGAGGTGAATCGGAAACACATTAAGAAACTATCGCGTGGGAAATGAGCAGCAAACTGATCACAAAGCGGGAACCAAAGTGAGGGACAAAGCCGGAAACAAAGTGGGAAAAACAAGTTAGGGCACAAAGCCAAGTACAAAGTGGGAGATAAGCTCGGAGATGACGCATTGGAAAACTGTCACAATTTATCTAGTGCACTCACGTATAGGTTTGCAGGTAGAAACCGGTCTTCAGTTGGCACTTGGAACGACACTGAGAAGATTAGCATGGCCAGTTGCTCAGATGCCCTGATGACACGCACAGAATCGAGAAGCGTACATTTACCGCACAGTGGCTCGAAAGCAGGCGTGGTGAAAAAGGCGCTTTGAGTAGCGCCGTGAGTTTTGAGATGGCAGCGGGAGCCTGGTGTTTAGGTGGCGGCTGCCGGTGGTTATGGTTTCTGCGTGGTGGCAAGGCGACTGGTGATGGTGTTAGCCTTTCTCACCGTGATGGTGGATGGTGGTTTGGATGATATAGAAGGCCGGTCGTTCAGAAATTCGAAATCCAGAATGTGCACTTCAATGAATTATTTGGATACATGCTCACTGAATGCAATGTCAGATGAGCATGATGGTATTGCTGGATTGGCTTTGCACAGTCTTTGCATGTTACCATGGAATGTAGATGAAAGAGATATGAGACGCAGTGTAGCCCACCACCCGGATGCATGCCGAGAGCCCAATCGCATGTTGCATATGCCCAAACACGTTTTCGAATGTTTGGCCGGTGAATGCAACGACAGTTTCATGGAAGACATGCTGCATGGTGAGATGAGACGAGACTGGCAATTCAAAGTGACTCAGCGTGGAAATTCGTTAGAGACAGTTTTCCACCCAAGCATGAGCTGTTTGAATCTGCAAAACCATTTTCATTACCATTCTGGCATTCTCAACAGTGTGGCAACATTTTTTTTTCGGCGAGAGATGTTTTCCTTGTCATTTGTGCGTGTTTGCAATTTTCAGTGCAATGCTGGCAATTTCAACAGTGTGAGCCACAGAGCAATTGTTGGAAATTTCATGGCATGGTTTGTGCGTTATTGGAAATTTCAATGCAACACAGTGAAGTGCAACTTCAGCGTGGTCCACACCCCCATGGAGTTTGCAATGAAATTGACTTGGCCAATGATGTTAGGAGTTTACATGGAAGCAATTTGCATTCATTTCCTCTGACAACTGAATGTGACATGGGGACATGTGGATTGAACGACAGCTTTCACTCTGCACACGTCATGAACAAGTTCAAGGAGGTATCAATCTATGGGATGACAGCATGTACATCTGTTTGTGAGCTGGTGGCAATGATGCTCAGTTGGATTTACAATGCTCTGCGCTTCTTGGCAAGATGTGCAGGAGTGCAGGTGATGGTGATTTCAACGACGGTGACTGCATTTGTGTGCAGTGCGTGGTTTCTTCAGCTACAAATGAGCCATTTGAGCTATGGCAACAGTACGCAAAGCAGAGTGCGTTGGAGAAGGAAGAGAAGATCAGCAGTGAGACTTCAAAGACAGTTGATGGCAGCAGTGTTCCTATGTGGATTGGCCAATGCAAAGGCGATGGACGAGCAGCCTGGACTTCAAGAAGTTTTTTTGCAACGTATGACCTCTATGGCAGAGGCTGCAACTCGTGCAGCAGCCGCTGCTGCTGAGCGAGCTCTTGAGCGATCTTCTTCAGGTGGGTGTCCCAATGAGGGTCTTTCAGCAGCTCCAGAATTCTGAAGGCACCCGAAATGTTTTCAGGAGAAGATGCGATGTTATTTAAACAGTGGAAACATCAATTCACTAGTTGGTTGTGTTTCGGTGATGGCAGATATTCAGAAGACCTTGATCATTTGGAGGCGAAATCTGAAGTTCCTCCTCTCTCCTCCTACAATGCTGATGAAAGACAGATGAGTCAGAAGCTGTTTGCAGTCCTCACCTCATATCTTCGAGGGAAGCGTGCTCATATGGTTCGTGCAGCGGCAAAGAATAAAGACCGCTTCAGGTTGTGGCACAGTTTGAATCAAGAGTATATGCCCAGCACCAGGCAACGGTCGCTGGTTCTTGCTCAGGCATTAGGTGCCTATCCTCCTTTCAGCAAAAACAAATCAACATTGGAGTCCGTTCTCAACTTCGAGCAGTTGGTGATGCAGTACGAGGAGGCCCGTAGCAGCGTGTATCCCAAAGAACTCATGGCAGCGACGCTCATCAGGTGCTGCCAACCTAAACTCCGGGAACAGCTGAAACTTTCAATCAATGATGATACCAGCTACAGAGACATTCGAGACAAAATCACAGCCTATGAGCGCGTGGCCAAGACATGGGCCAGTGACCAAGTACTCAAACATGTCAATGACCAGCCCAACTACGCGAGTGGAGCTCAAAATGATGGCCCAGTTCCCATGGAAGTTGACAGAGCGGAAAAGGGAAAAGGAAAGCAGAAGGGCAAAGGCAAGAACAAAGGCTTTCCTGGCGGCGAATGGGCTAGCAGTTGGCTTTATGGTCGTGGTCGCCCCAAACTCCTCATGTTTTTCCTCTACTCAGTTTTTTGCTTTGCGTCCGCTCGACTTCGAAACTCAAAGGATATGGGACAAAACGTCAACAGCGCACCTGTCGACGTAGGAATTGCAAAAAAAAATCATGCACCAGGCCACTCAAGACTTTGTGCCGCTTCCAACCAAGTCGTATGCTCAGGAAATCTTCTACTCAGCCTGCAGCCAAAACTTCAAGCAACCCAGTTGTGAGAAGAATTTTCCAGTTTTGAAGCGCACCTTCGAGCCCTTCATCTCCCGCTTCTCCAACAACTTCACATGTACGTACGGCTTTCGTGCAAGACATGGATGATGGTTGGATGCAAGTATCCCAAGATGATGGCGATGGTGAACGGGTGATTTTGGACAGCGGGTCAGATGTCAGCCTCTTACCTGCGAGGTTTCAAGCTGACAGCTCATCTGGCCTCGCCCTTGGCACCCTCCAGAATTGTCAAGGAGGATCTAGACTTCTGGAATGAAAGCCGAGTTGGTCACTACAATGCTGCATGGTGAAGAGGTGTTGTTACAGCATGATTTTATTGGAAATGTGATTTCTTGCTTGGTTTCCTTGGGTCAGTTGTATCAAGGTGGATGGTCGATTCATAAAGACAAGTCCAGTGGAGATCTCAGCCTCATGTCCCCTGGTCATGAAAGTCGAATTTAAAATGTGAATATTGAAACGGGTCTTTTGCCATCAAGGCACATGTCCGGCAAGTTGTTGATATGGTTTCAAGTACGGATGTGGCAGCCGATGGTGATGGTTGGCCAATTGGTGGTTAGATCAGTGGTTTGTGTTTCAGATGAAATTGATGGAGCACCAATGGATCAATGGGAAATGACATCAGAAGGAACGCCTTACTGTAAGGCAATGACAAGAGACTATGTGGCTGATCAGACAGCACCAAGGTGAAAGCAGACATTGGACAGTGGTAGAAGTGAGCGCCAAGTTCATGGACAAAAAACATCCTTTTGGTATGACCGATCGGTTCCTGATCACGGTTGGTTTTGATACTGACTGTGAAGCATTTACATTTCTTGGAGTTGAGCCGCACGCTTTGCTGGATCTTGGATTGGTGGTGGCGGATGAGTCTGGAGATGTGGCCCGCCGCGGAAAAACCAAAGCATGTGAGTATCCCACATGGTCTTCCTATCCAAGGCGAACCTCAACGTGGTGAACACTGAACACTTTCGTTTTGGAAAATTTAATTCTAATCCGACTTTGCCGAGTTCGGCGCACAAAATTTGCAACAAGTACACTAGTTCATCCTCACGCTGTGCAAAAATGAAAAGATCATCTGCATATCGAATGTTGGTCAAACGCTGTTGTAATCCTACGCCGACACCATGACATCCAAACCGTTGTTTCCATGCACTCATTGCATCTTCCAAACAGACTGCCAAACCAGCGTTGAATAAGGCAGGGGTAAGAACATCACCTTGTTTCACTCCCCGATTGATTGGAAAGGTGTCGTTTTTTTCCACACAGCCAGATTGCGAATCATAAAGCAAATTAGCAGCTGAATGCATTGTTCAGGAGGTCCTTGTCGGCGGAGTGCTGCAGACAAAGCGAATTTTGTCAAAGGCCTTTCGTAAATCCAAACTCGCCATCCAAAACCCAAACCCAAATTCCAGCGATTTTTCGGTCACAGGCTCAAAAATAAGCAAAGCATGTTCAACGCCCGTGCCAGGTCTGAGACCAAATTGGTCATGACATTGGCTACCTTCAAAGCAAGGGTATCCGCACATTTGTTTGAACGCATTTTGGCGAAGCAAAGTTGCAATTCTTCAATGGTAACAGGTTGGATCATGGAATGGGAACGGGGCCCGCATCTGACTTCCCGTACTTCATCTGCACAATGAAAAAATATCGGGCAGGAAACGCGCAAACTTTGTAGGTAAAGGTTTTTCCAATCACAGTCTTCTTGCACGGAGGTAATGGTTCAAAACGAATCGCCTCCATGTCGCCCAGGTTTCGAAAATCTTCTAAAATCTAGAATGTGCGATGGCTGCGTTGTTCACACATGCGTGCACGTAGGAATTTCCAACACGTTTTTGACAGCTGTGTTCGTTGGGTTTGGTCGCGACAATTGTGTTTGATACAATAGGTTCTGAAGTTCTGAAGTTCTATGTCGTTCCACGCTACCCAACATTTGTATTCCACATGTTTTTTCCTCAACGGACGCCGCAATTCTCAACACAACCCTTTCCAATCCTTGAATAGATGGAAGGACATCATGATGGAGTTGCGCCGATATTGTCGTTTGATACAGACAAAAGCATTGTGGTTTCCGTATTCGTGTGTTTTTCCTTGTTTGTTTGTTATGCTGGTTTGGTTCTTACTTGAAAAGTCTACACCAGTGTAAACAGTACGGTGATCAGAACCCAAACCCAATTGATTTGTAGCAAAAGATTTCGACAAAGGGAAGGTCACGGAACACAAAATGAAATCAATTTTCTAACGACACCCATCGAACTGCGAAAAGACCATTTCGCGACCACGTCCTCATCATCACCGTCTTTGGCAATTTGTATATCAAAATTGGTACAAAAATTTGTCAGCCCCTCGCCCCGAATGCCAACATGCACGTGGGTGTTGAAATTTCCTCCAACAAATATTTGCTTACCAGCACGGCTAGCACCATCAAGAATTTTTTTTTTCCACACACACTTTTTCTGCGCGAGGTCCAATGACTCCCCCTTACTGTGCTTTGGGTTCGGCTGACTGCTTTCATACTGGCCAGTCTCCGGATGTGCTCAATCCAACATCCACAATTAGGATGGGGGTAGGCGGCTGTTGCCGGGGGGTTGGTGGCGGGGTTTCCGCGTGGAGTTGGCTGACGGGTGGTGTGTTGCCATCAACATTGCTGTGGGTGGACAAGCTGTGGACAAGTTTTGGTCCAGGAGGGAAGGTGCAAAAGACTGCATGGCCGCGTGGCTGAACATGGCTGACCATCTGGAAATGAGGGCTGCCATGACGGATCGTTGGAGGAGTGCTGGTGCTTCTCTGGCTTCGGACTGGGCAAGCAATCTAATGAAATTCGTGCCTTCGTGGCTCCAACGGCCTGGGTCTAGGCTGCTGTGAATGCCTTCCCGTGCGGCTATGTTGATAGGGGCTGCCGCGTGTTGTTGCCAGCCGGGTTGGGTTGGCCCAGCGAAAATTTGTGCTCGGGCAGGTGGAGGCTGTTGCACGGTCAGTTGTTGCCAGCTGGGTGGTTCCCACCCATGTTCAAAGATTGTTTGGCGTGCGGCGTGCGCCGCCTGGATGTGCGGTGGGGCTGTCGCAAACTGTTCGAAAAGGTGGAGGATGGTGGTTGTCACTTGTGGTGCTTGGCAGTGCAAAACTGGCAAGGCGTCAGCCCATGACGCCCAATAGGCAGGCGTGGCCAGGTGGGATGCACTCACGAGACCTAAGCCTCCCATGGCGAGTGGTAGGTGTGCCCGCGCTAGGGCACCAGGCAACTCGTGGGTTTGGAGGAACTGGGAAAAACATTGGCTGATGGCCAGGTCATGGTTTTGGGCGAAGGACAGTATTTGTGGAGACAAATCGAACAACGCCAGACGCCGGGTTTCACATCAAGGTGCATCAATCCTTCGGAAATTATTTGCACAGAAAGTGCTGCCTTGACATGCCTCTTGTGTAAAAAATAGCCACTCCAGCTGCGTTTGTTGGTTGCGTGGGGAAAAATAATGTGTCCCCTGATGCTACTGCAGTGGTTCCCCAAGACCCTCTTGTTTCACTGAACAACACGACATCATTAGAAACGCATAAGCAAGCCTTAAAACAACATCAGGATGACATCGACAAGAACATAAGGCCCGTAGCAAACGGCGTTTGCCAATTTATGGTTCGGTGATCATAGAATCCAAGATGCACATAAATGAGTTCATTTCTCTTGGTGGTTTCGTTTTTGTATAAGGTTAGTTTGCAACATTACCTGGTAGGAAACTCCATCAAATTGACATCAAGATAAAAATAAAATTCCATCGAAATGACATGAAACAAAAATTCACAGTTGACACCTTGCCAAAATCGAAACCACCAAGCGACGAACATTCAAGATACATGGAAATGCTGGAATATAATTTTTCCAGCGCAGACACCCTAAAAAAAAATATCAACAAAAACAAATGACCTGGTGAAAACGATATCAAAAGGCACAAATGCTATAACAGTTTTTGCGCGGTATTTTTTGCGACCAGTTTACCATTGATGTGCGATCGATTTGCATTAAAGCGTCTGAAGGTTTCCATGTGGTTTCCATCACAAAAAGTCTCGAACATTTTCCCTGTGTCTACACCTGGTGCTTGTATGGCGTCTTCTTTGATGGAGTTTCCATGCAGGAACCATGGGGAATTGACGTGGGTTTCATGGAGGTTTCATGTAAGTTCCTAAACGTGGTGGTTGCGTGGCGCCTTCTAATTCCAACTGATGAAGTTTTCATGGAGGTTCCACGCAGGTTCCATGGAGAATAGCTGTGGGTTTCATGCAGGTTCCATGTGCGTTTTGTTGGTGTTGCCTCTATTTACACTTTTTGGTTTTATCATGCAGTCTGACTGATGCAAGTTCCAGGGGGGGTTCCATGCAGGTTCCATGCAGGTTCCAGGGAGTTGTCATGGAGGTGACACAACAGTAAACTAAATCAGCAAAACCAGCATGTAATCAACATGAAACCTGCATGGAAACTCTATGACACCTGCATCAGCCAGAGTCCAGGATAAGACCACACTGGAATTTGTTTCAGGAGAAATTGTTTTTCCCCGTTTTGCTTTCATGTATATAACATAAAATAGATAAGATCAATTAGTTTGATTCGGTATATTGGATAAATCAGATAGGTAAGGTAGACTAGATAGATTAGGTAGGCATGATGGGTTAATAGACAGACTTGAAAAATTAGATAGGTTGGAATATGTTAGATTAGCTTGGATAAGATCAGGGAAGATTTGATTACTTTGATAAACAGCATATGGGGACGTCTCAAAATACCGTGTCCAACCCGGGAAGTTTGACTGGGGGGTATGATTCGCGGGTATGATTCGGGGTATGATTCGTGGGTATGATTCGTGGGTATGATTCGCGGACCTTGATTTAGTGTTTCCCTCCATCCTCCACGTATGGTTATTTACCCACACTTACTCCGAAAATGTTTCAACTGTTGGCAATTATACCATACGTGGAGCGCTTTGGAGCTGGCATGCTGTTGACGCTGCGCGTGCTGCTGTCAGAGTGGTGTGTGTGCTTTGGAGCGGGCATCGTGGTGCCGTTGGAATGCCGCTGCAAGGTGCTGGTGCAGGGCGTTGCTTGCTGTCAGAGTGGTGTGTACAGTTTGGAGCGATGCTGGTGGCGCTCAGGGTGCTGCTGCAAGTGCTGCCTGAGGGTGATGATTGAAGGTGCTGCTGTCAGAGTGGTGTGTGCTGTAAACCCTGCTTTGGAG
>Ga0126342_10016147_pt1 | contig 13037 bp, 13 predicted proteins | sample Cyp1metagenome_FD_92528 | JGI IMG/M metagenome (GOLD analysis project Ga0126342, IMG submission 92528) | Coral microbial communities from Lord Howe Island, Old Settlement Bay, Australia - Cyphastrea 1 metagenome | ecosystem: Host-associated > Invertebrates > Cnidaria > Coral ... | reverse complement strand
GGACTGATGAATGGAGCCGTGGCCAAATTTGAAAAAAACCCTGCTCTGCTTTCACTTCAAGGGTTAAAGTACGTATGTATATGAGTTTGTGCCTGCATGTGATAGCAGGATTCACACACACACACACACCCACACCCACACACACACACACACGCGTTGTGTGCTGACTGTATCCTGAGACTAGCGCTCTTCAAGCACTTTTCAACCATGTCGGCCTGGCAGCACTGATTACTATGTCCGCAAAAGTGTCACCGTGTTGTTACCTCTTGATTCTACAGCTACTACAACCTGAAGAACACGCACCACAGGTATCGGTAGAGTGCTTGCACACCTTGCACTCAACGCAGTCGCAACCTGCCTGATAAGGAGTTCCTGTGCCTCCATACTCCGCTCCGCCAATTTCCTGCCCAATTGCCAAAGAAAGAGATTCGGTGGATTCATTCTAAGCTGCTATAGGATGCTATAGGCGTTGGAGCCGCAGGCTGGGGCTAGAACCGTTCATGTCGAGTTGCACTCACTTGACGCTATGCTACACATATATGTTTGGTTGGGGTGGGGTTAACAAAGTTCATGTGAGGCTGCATGCTCACTTGCTGCTACCCTAAATGTGGGGTTGGAACGGGACAGGGTTGTGCTGATAAAGTTCGGATGAAGTTGCATACTCACTTGATGCTAGGCCTGCTAGGCTTTACTTAGGGTTTATCACATGCATACTTAGCGCAGCATGTTGCATACATACGCAGAAGAAGATATCAAGTATTACACCACATGTCGTGATAAGACTTGGGAAAAGGACATCAAATTAAATTGGCAATGTCCCATTGCTTGACACACGTTTGCGCCAAAATGAGGTATGGCAAAAATTGGATAAAATTGGGGGGTTTCTCTTAAAGCAAAATGATGTATGTGCACAAGTATGAGGGTATCGCTATTTAGGAAGGTTCCAACTTACCTCCTGCCACAATTTCTGAACAAATCTGAAATTAAACTAATATCCGTGCCTTCCGCACATGTTTCCTATTGCCGGAGTTTGTGTGGTGGCTCAATTGTTGGTGGTGGCGGCACTAGAGTGCCTCGGGACGTGAAAACAGATTGTGGCAGAAGATGACGCCCAAAAACGAAACCCAAATTTGATTTCTGGAACCCTCAAACTTTTTTCCAGCACACATCTTGAAGACATGAGCTCAATGTGCAGGTAAAACACACACACACAACCAAATCAACATCACGACCCTTCGATCATGTCTATCACTTTGCTTCTTGATGTGGCGCCCGTGGATTATGAAACTGTCATCCACGTAGAATCCACGTATGGTTGTGTGCTTCGTGCCACGGAAGGAGGGGTGAACAACATTTCAAGGCACGTGGCCGACCTGTTTTTAGATTGTTCGCATTTGACCATTCCAAGCAACACTAGAACGGCCCTCATTCTGACAAATTGAAGGAAATTTCAGGACAAGAAAGTGCCCAAGTGTTTCATTGTATTTACCAAGCTGTTCGCTGTCGTCCCACCTCATTTTAACATATTTTAACGATAATTTCAAGGTCTTTTCACGCTCTGGCATTTGAAAAGTGGTCATGAGATTCTATATAGAGCTGAAGTTTTTCAGGTAGTGCAGTAGAGCTAGTAGAGGGTATTGACAAAATCAATCGAAAACAAGGTTGCCCAAAACAAAGCTTAAGTTTGTCAGTAATTCCTAATTATATAATGGGTAAGACTTGCATGGGAATACCTATGTATACTATTGTATACTGGATGTTTTAACATGTTTTAACTGGCTCAAAGAAATTGGATGAAATTGGTTGTTCCAAATCCTTAAATTCACCGAACAACACTGAATTATGGAAGGTCGAACCGGACCCCAAGTCACTTCAAACATCTTCAAACTCCAAGGCCTCTAAGATCTTGTCCAAAGTGCCGCCAAGCTGGGTCAGCTTCTCCTTTCGATGAAGGGTGTGAATCACACTGAATACACTGAATTTCCTTAATGCCCTGAATATCCTTCATGCCCTAGCCCTAGCTGAAAGAAGGTACTGTATCGGTATAAACATAAAGCACGTTCTTGATCTAGTGGTGAGAAGTGAGAAGCGTGCAGTGCTTGCGGCCAAGCTCAGCATGACCAGTTTCACCCTCTGCAGCATCCTGCAGCAATGGATCCCGCCTCGAAGGCTGCTTTATTCGCATCTGACACAGGCTTCAACAAATCCTGGGAGAGCTGGGAGTCTGATGCCTCCAACTGCGATGGGAAATCCTTCCGTTTTTCGCTTTGCAAACTGGCACCATACATAAGAAGGGCCCGTCGATAACCCATCACACGGAAGAAGCGGGTAGAGTTTGATTGCCGCAAAATACCACAGCAAACTGTTGAAAACATGCGCCTTGCTGATGGAAGTATTCCACTGAAGCAATTTTGATATTCCATCCGGGACATGCTCGGACTCTTCACTTCTAGATTCCCAGCACGGTTTGCCGTCTTCCTTCTTGTTTTCGGCTATCTGCTTCAACGCACTTGTGATGCCACCTGCAGATTGTTTCAATTTCCACGGGTGGTTTCCTTCTCTGATTGTCGTAGACATGCTGTCTCTCAGAGACGAAACCTAAAATCAAAGCAAGCGACATCATCATCTTTGGTTCACACTTGTTCCAACAGCTTCAATTCTGATCACTTAAAGAAATTTAATAAGACAATTTCACTCAAATAAACAAGTTACGGTTGAGTCATGACTTGATGATGTTGATGCTACTAGTGCAAGTGCAATTGTCACACTGACATCACAACCTAGCATACTGAGCCCGAACAAGCTTACTCATATTGCCGTACAGCTTGCCACCTACTACTCTTACACCGGCATCCTGAAATATCCTGAATCATCCTGATACGGGTTTCCGACCACAAGACAAAGGTTCACACCATAATATCACAAGCCTAAAAGATTGCTTGATATTGCATGGCTGCAACACTACTCCTCTATAGTCAGTTGAGGCTTGGATAGCGGATAGCTGTAAACAGCAGCGGTCATGAGGCTGATGGGCCATGACGGTCATGACGGCCACGACAGCTGCACCTCTAGCTTTGTCGAAAATGCGCTGTGTCACGAAGAGCCGGGACCTAGATGCAGGAGCTCTTATCGGATATATCGACAATGCGATTCAATGAGTATCTGGACCCATGCTTCATTGTATGTGAAATAAGGTGCTACAAGCATAACATCCACAAACATCTACAAACATCTACACGGAACATCATGGAACACACCGCTCTTTGTAACTATATCTGATGTCAATTCAGAAGAACAAAGCTATGGGTGCTGGGTCAAAACAACAGTGAAACCGAGGATGACATTCTTAAAATCGTTTACCTAATGGGCTTGTTTGATCTGCTGGTGTGATGCCTCTGGAAAACACAATAGATAAAGTGCGATCTCGCCAATAATATCTATCTGTGTCATCCAACTGCCCAACCATGCCCCTCTGCCCCACCATTTCTTTTGTGTGTACCTAGAGTCCTAGAGGCCTAGTGCCGTGGAGATGTCGGGATCTTTCGCATAAGCGCTGCACTCTTCAACATTTGCTTGCAGCTGGCGGATTGGCTTGACCTGGAACAAACATGTGATGCAAAACAGCAGTAGCATGCAGTCGCAGTTGAGTGAAGTGGGTTCATTTGGATTGGTTTGGGTATGTTTGGGTCAATATTCACACCAGAGAACCTGTTTCTGTTTGATCCTTTTCTGGGATTCACCATTCAGTTTGTGGCACTGTACTGCAAGTTCAATCACCGATACACCAAGCTGCTTGATCGGCCATGACCGACATCAAAATCATCTTTTTCACTCGTGCGAAGCCGAAACTCACATTGGCATGAGCGCGCGCTCTACGGCAGCTAAACGGCATCTCTCACACACGTTTGCCAAGCCCCTGACGCTACTGTCAGCCGTCAGGCAAAAGGCGAGCCTTTCCCGGCAGGCAGGGGATGCTCTCTGAAACACTCAGCAGCAACCATGGAATTGCCTGCGAAAGCCGCTTTCTGCCCCCTGTGTAGCAAAGGGATCTCGAGCCGGGGCAAAGCCTGTGGGTGAGCCTGGGTAAGAACCCTGTTCTGAGCCACTGTGATGTGGACTTGGCCTTTGCTCTTGCTGCCATTTCTGGAATTTCTCTTGGGCTTCTCGACCTGCACGTTGTCCAGTTTGCTTCAGTTCTCCATATGGATTCTCCTTGAGCGAGTCCACACTGCCGCCCCAAACGAAGTAGAGGGCCAACAGCACCACCAAGCCCAAGACACAAAGGCTGATGATGTCCGTCACTCCCAGTGCAGCAGCAATTTTGGTAGACACCGCTACAGCCATCGCAATCAGATTGACGTGCTCTCGGCTCGGCACCACAGCGCTGGGCCCACTGGAGTTGACAGCAGGCTTGCGAGTGTTGTTCATAGGCTGCACTCTGCTGGGTAGTGCCGCTACTTGGAAAAGTACTGCAGATCTTGACACGGGGTGTACATCTGCAACTTCAGGAAACACCAAGTGCTGAGTCGCCGCAGGCAAATCAGCTGCCACCGAATGTGCCAGCAGGTGTACCAGGCACAATGGGGGCATGAGGTTCACTATGGGATGATATGTCATAGCGTGAGTCGCATCCAAGTACATCAACTTTGAGCCATGACAACGCAAATGCAATATATTGTATACATGTATGTATATTATAATTGATACTACATATATTTAATATGTAATAATAAATGGAAGCAATATAAACATTCACACACTGCAACCTTCAATCTATTGTTGACTTGCCTTCAAAGTGTTCAACTACAATTTTCACTACGTTTCACCTTTTTGTTCTCCTTTCCTTTCCATCCTTTTTGTTCCGATATGTTCCGATGCCCACCTTGTCAGCGCCATTCAGCTCCTCCAAGGGCAGGGCGTACTGGAGCAACCTGATGGCCGTCGCTGATGCGACCATCGCAGCGAAGGTCATCTAAGGTCCAGGCGACACTGGGTCCTTGTTGACCCTGGAGCCGGAGCCACTAGTACCACTGGATCGAGCAAAGGCCTCGGGAACCAATAAAACCAGTTAAAAACCGGGGGTCGACGTGGCAAATGATGTGGGCAGTGGAGTGGCTGTGGATGAACAACCTACTGAAATCTAAGACTTCACATCCGTGCAGAACATGATCGCTCGACTTTTTCTACGTCACAGACAGTGTACATAGCGCATAAATGCGCTTAAGATACATGCCACTCCGGAGCTATTTCTCCAGGTTGATACTGGTTCCGAATTTTCCATAGAGCAACTTCTTCAAGGAGTCCAGCTCTGTTTTCACATGCTCAATCTCATCGGATTTTTTGGACAAAGATGCCTCGGAGTCGTCGATGAGCCTTGTCAACTTCTCCGTCACTGAATCCTCATCTACAGAAGTGTATGCCTCGCCAATCTTCATCAAAATACCATCGGCTTCCATACAACCTTCAACTTCCTCTACAGCATCCTTGAACGCCTGGATCTCGCTCTTCATCGTAGTGATTTCCTCGTCTAACTCATCAAATCGCATGTTCAAACGACTAAATTTGTTGATTCGTTCTTGATCTTCGCGGGCCACCTCGATATCCTTCTGCTCTACATCCGTCATGAAATCTTGGTCCGCACTTCAAAACTGACTAGACATTTTCAATGAAGATCCAGCTGCAGCCAGTAAAATGCTTGAGCCAAGAAGCCAAGTTTAGTATGATATCGTATGAACGCGTGCACTCCCAAGTCGTCCCAGGCATGACTTTATCTGAGGGAACTGCGTGGAAGGGTTCATGGAGCATGTGCAACATGAACAGAACTGTCTCGAAATTCGGAAATCCACAAATCCAGAAGAAAATGAAATGTAATCTGTCTTTTTTTGGCCGGGGCTTCCAACGGTTTGCCGGTTTGCCCTAGTCATCTGTCTTTGCTATGCAAAATATTAAGTGCAACTGAGTGCTGTGGCCGGAGCAGGACCCAACTTGGCCTGACCAAGCCTCAGCATTTCCAACATGGATATCTTGGGAGCCGCAAGTCAAACCAATGGTGAAAAGCCTTGCTAGCGTACTGTACAAGCCCCAAACAATTCCGACTGAAGACTCAGTAATTAGATTTAATCAGTCCCTGGATGTCCCTGGTGTCCAGTGCTTGGATCCCCAAGCTCTATTTGTGGTCCAGCAAAGGTCACCTTAGTCTGTTGCGCTTTGTATGCTAGACTTCCTTTCGAGAGGCCGAGGCGCATGAAGTTAACAGTCACATGGCCACTGTTCAAAATTTATGACTTCAAGATACTGCAAAATATTTTATAATACTTTGAGATTATTTAAGTTACTTTGAGTCAAACTTAAAGATACAGTACGTACGTTAAGAATCTTGAAGAATATATAGATACATATAGATACATATAGATATTTTAAGATACTCAAGACTGGGCGGCAGCGCTCCGCAGAATCACAACTGGATTCAAACCTCTAGGCTGCGACTGAAGCTGCAGAATGCCCAAGTCAGACTTAGAATCATACGCAAACTGCCGCGACAAGAGAAAGCGCCCAGGCCTTCATGTGAAAACATGCGTGAAAGCATATGAGCGTATGATGGAACCATACAAGTTGGATAGTTGTTGGACATCATCCCCATCCCATCCCATCCCATCCCCTCCCCTCCCCATCCCCCCCACCCTCCCCCTCCGCCTCCGCCTCCTCTTCATCATCATCATCATCATCATCATCACCATCATCACCACCACCAGCATCATCATCATCATCATCATCATCATCATCATCATCATCCTCATCCTCACCCTCACCGTCACTGAGTCACCATCACCATCACCATCACCATCACCATCACCATCATCATCATCATCATCATCATCATCATCATCATCATCATCATCATCATCATCATCATCGTCAACGTCAACGTCATCGTCATCGTCATCGTCATCGTCATCGTCATCATCATCATCATCATCATCATCATCATCATCATCATCATCCTCATCGTCATCATCATCATCATCAGCAGCAGCAGCAGCATCAACATCATCATCATCATCATCATCATCATCAACATCATCAACATCATCAACATCATCAACATCATCAACATCATCAACATCATCAACATCATCAACATCATCGTCATCGTCATCGTCATCATCATCATCATCATCATCATCATCATCATCATCATCATCACCATCACCCTCACCGTCACCGTCACCAATCACCATCACCATCACCATCATCATCATCATCATCATCCTCATCCTCATCCTCATCGTCATCGTCATCATCATCATCATCATCATCATCATCATCCTCATCCTCATCGTCATCGTCATAGTGCATCCATTTCGACCGTGCAAGCCGACTGGTGTGCTGGGCCGAAAGGCAACGCTCCACAGACTTGTTCCAACAAAAGATCCAAGAATGCCTTCTGGAAGAAGGGAACCGCTTCAGTTTCATCCTTCCAAGCCTGTCGGTGACCAGTGGAGGTCACTTCTGGTGAGAACACGGCCACGACAAAACGTCTGCAGTCATGGCTGAAATCACTGTGGCATGCTGTGGCTTAGCATACGAGTACTTACTTGATCAATAACCTTGTGCGAATGGGATTAGCACCCACATACTTTCTTACCTATCCGCACTCCAAGCTCCACTTCTGGGCAATGTTCTGTATCTATCTGCATCTCTGACAGCACTGCCACAGAAAATCTCCAACCTGTTGCTGCTGTCCACCAAAATCTCCTCAAGGCCGGCAATGCCATACAAAATGCAGCTCATTGGACAGTTGGTTTGTTGAAGTTTGTTGCTAGGTGTTTGACAATTACAGTAAGTGCTATTCAACTGCTACGAGTAGCGGTAAAATCACAGGGTGGAGAAGAGTGAACAAAAACCGGAGTAACAGTCCTCTAAGGCGAGATTGCCTCACGGTGTTCCTGGAAGTCGAAAGTCACGGTCACATGGATGGAAATTCGAACTTGGATCAACACATGTCCTAGCTGCTACCATCTGCTACCTAGCTTTGATGGGATCAATTTGCTCTAGCGAACAGCAGCTAACGAGTGGCCGAGCTGTGCAGGACAGCCGAGGCCGGGACTGTGAGGATGCTCCGGACCTCATCCAGTCAGGTCAGGCAGGTACCAATCTAAAGGGACAGCAGTACGCGGTAGATCAATTGCATCCAATCGCATCCATAAAGTCATCCAAATCCAATTCTAAAAATTGAATAATTGCATCCAGTTGGACTAAAGCTAGCTTGCTGCCAGCTCCCTTATCATCACCTTATCATTGACTTCATCTCCTTTTTGCCTCTACTTGGAGGCATCCTTGACTTGATGATGCCAATGAAAGCTGGTATTAAAATTAATCAATGGATCTATGACTTAGTCACTTAGTCGCGAAAATCAGCAGTGCCAAAGTATCCCGGGTTCCGGTGGTCTGGGTGGGGATGCCTCCTAAGCAAGGCTTTTTTTTTCAATCGAAAATCCTAATGCGAAGCATCAGCATGCCCATTGGGCTTCTGACTGCAGGGTTGCAATCACATCAGCTACTAGATACAATGATCCACAAATCACAATTTGTGGCTTTACACTGGCAGGATTTTGGACTTCTTCACCAATTGCTTCTTGGAAGGTGGCTGCTTCTTTGGCTCGTATCGTAGGTCTTACCTCCCGAGCAAGCTTCACCAGTTCCGCAGGGGACTCGGGACGCACCCACGGCATGGCCTCCACCTTGGAAAAGCTCACAGCAATGAGGGAGTCCTGCAGAGGGATTCCATGATATTCATTGAAGTTTCATTGATATGGAATTCCTGCCAAAATAAGATGAGGGCTCTTTCATCATCTTTCATCTTATCATTTCCTTCGCATGATTTGCACCCAACTACCCCACCCTCAAGTGCACTATTTCTGCTGCGTCTATGAGCTGCCAAGATCCCTTAAAGCACCGATGATCAGTCTGATAAACTACAGTATAGGTGTTGTTCTTCATGATTATCCCTGTTCACTGTCCATCATAAATCTTCACCCGAGACTCCAACCATGGACAGATGTGAGCATGATAATATATCACATTTATAATTTATCATGCATGCAGCTTGCCATCAATGCCTTGAAAAAGCACGAAAAATCACGTCAGTATGAGACAAATTCAAAATGACGCGGAAAAAAATAATCGATTGAGCCAAAAAGTGCTGCTAACCCGATCTAAATGGCATTGAGAACCTCCGCAGCGGGTTACCCTGGTCCTCATCTTGGAGCAACTCTTGCAGAATGCCTTTGGCATCTTTGCCATAGCTCAGGGCTATGATCCATTGCACTGGTTGAGGTCTCACGAAATGCGCAACGTAGCTCCCCAACACTTTGGCTGCATGGGGATTATGAGCGCCGTCCAGCAAAATCTTTCCTGGGATCTGCATGACTGGTCTGACTGGGCTCATACAATCACCAAAGCCAACTCCACTGATCTTATGGAAACACACGAAGATTGAAGAATATTCATTCAAGAACCAGGTCTGAATGGTCTGATGCACATAGTCCAAGTGAAACGTGGAAAATGACAGGGCCAGCTATGCAAAGAGTCGTCCGTCATCCAGCTGCCGCCAGTCCAAGCGACCAGGCCACGCGGTGGCTTTCAAGCCCTCTACCTCAGAAACCAGCATCGAGGAGACCACAAAGTTAGCGACAAGTTGTAAGTTGTCTACACTGTTTCCAGCCGCCATACAAACCAAACTACTCTGTCAGTCTGTGACCAAGTGAGGAACCACTCATTAAATATCAGATAGATTCATATAGTATCATATTAAATCATATTAAACCTCAAGAAAAACAAAGGTGTTTAAATGATTTGTTGAAAAATCTGAAGATTCTGACTGGTGGACAATGGTGAGATCGTCCAGCTGGCCCTCCAAAATCTCTGGTCGGCTTTTCAAGGGCAACCTGGTCGAGATTGGTTTGACTTCCGAGGCATTTAGGTGCAAAAAAAACAACTATACATACTATATATATAATTATATACATGCACTCGGGGACCTTTGATAAATACTACTATATACTTGCTAATTGGGGGAAATCTATGCATACCTATATCTGATATACATGATATCCATATATATATATATGTTTAGCTATTTTTACAATCTGGATGCCGAACGTCCAATTTGCGCAGGGCAGGGCCATCAACTTTTGCTCAGCAACTTGCTGGAACGAAGCTCCAGAAGCAGCGCAAGCGCCAAAGCAGCATTGGAACGTTGATAATCACCCAACAGCGGCACCTGGACTTCAGCACACTCTGAGCTAGAAAACTGGGTGGGAATACCATTGTTGACAAAAACATATATCAGCAACAAAGCACCCAATCCCAATCAATTCCAATCAATATCCAATCAATTGGTGTTAAATTAAATAGTGTTAACATGTGTTAACATGTTTTAAGTGCAAGTAACACCTAGTCCTGCACAACCTGTCTGATTTGGCCACCTCAACCTCCGACCCTCATTGTTTCATCATAACCGGCTCCAATTAGAAAATGCAATAGCAGGACCAACCTGAAGCATGTGGCTGAAGCCTTTCACTTGCAGGAACTGAGCCAGTGGGCGCGCGCCATGGGATGGACTCTGTCCCAAGTCTGCAGGTGGGATCCAAGAAAGTGGTGCACCAACCGAGTGTGCAATTTCCGCAATGACTTGTTGCACGCTCCCTGACCTTACTATGTCCAGGAAATGAGAGCCCGACAAAGGAGAGTCCTACCAAATCTACCAAAAACCACATCATACCACATTTACAAACAGTCTTAAGCCTTAGGCAGTGAAAGAAAAGAATGGAACACATATGAACACATTAGAAAACTATATTAAACTCGTATATATTTAAACATAGTTAGTAAGTAACATAACATTTGCAGCCAGGGACATGCCGTTGGTGGCCACAAAGGCTGGCCTTCCTCGCTGAAAGATTCCAGCCTTATGCTTCGCAATCTCCTCATGGGTGGGGCCCAGAAACTTCCTTACTGCTGGGTACGAAGCCAAATAAATCTAAATAAGTTATGCCACAGGGGCCAAAGGGCAGCTTTGTTGGGGAAAGCTCGTTGGCGGTTGGCATCAGAAATTCGTAAAGGCTACATGATGTGAAACAAGAGTCTCGTGATCGAGCGCGATGCTCGTAATACAGCAGGCGGCAGGCTCCAGCAAAACGTTGGTAGCATCATCTCGCCCTGTCAAAGCTTCATGTTTGTGCCCGAGCCAACAAACAGATGCATTATGAATTATGAATCATAATGAATATCCCTGATGTAACGATTAACATCGATTAACTATGAAAGAGTCAGGTGGGGTTGAGTTTTGTGTTGTATGTACGAGGGGATGTTCGACACGTGCACCTGCCTCCCATGCCAACTTCAATGATGGCCACATCCACCTGCTGCCGTGCAAAGAAAAGCAAGGCTGTGACGACTTGAAGCTCGAAAACGGTCAAAGCAACTTCCGCAGACCTCAATTTCTGCCAGGAGAGCGAGAGAAGTCGTGGGCCAAAGAAAACCCTCCGAAACAAGGGGGCCAAATCAGTCATGGCCAGTCAAAATGGTCGGACTGTTTTTTGAAGCAGCTTCAATAAAGGCATTGATGGCAGGAAACTCAGAGGCATAGCCAGCACCAATACAACATGCCTTCTGAACTTCATCTTCCAGCATTCTCCACATCTTTGGCTCAATTGGCAAATTCTTTCCGCTTCCCGCCAAATAAATGGCATCCAAGGGTTCCAGCAAATGTGGGCTCGTAAGCATACCAACTCGTAAGCCGGCGTGTTTGCCTCATCGCAGATTTGGAATGAGTCCATTGAGCAAATGGGGCAAGTTATAAGGTAAATGGATGGTATATGGATGGTAGGTCGAATCGCATCGCCTTCCAAGTCTGCGGGATTCTCTGAGCTCCATTTGTTTGGTCGAATCGGTCAAACGCTAGCGAGTTGCAAACAGCGAACATCATTGCGCACACGCTGCCCTTGCCATTCGTGCCAGCCACGTGTAGACCTCGGCTTCCAACCTTTCCGTGTGCAAAAATGCCAAGCAAACAGCAAAACCCATCCATGAACAACACCCATACTGGCCCATACAGATACAACCTGACACCCTGAAGTCCCTGAAGCATCTCTGAAAATCGGCACATATCACATAACATTCGCACTGTCATATGTCATAAGTCATAACACATCTTCTGCCGGCAAGGGGCACCGACCTCTCAAAGCAACCTGGGGCTGCCCTACCCGGTTCAAAGCCGCAACAACTCGAGAGGTGCCGGGATCAATCTCTCCGCGCATGGCTACAACTATATGACAACTATGACAACTATGACTATGAGTGACAGCCGCAGCGCCAAGTTTCAATTGCCAAATCCCTCTGAGGGCTTCGGAGATTATCCAAATCCATCAAGCTTTGAAGGGGAACTGATTGATTTCTTTATATATAAACACTTCCCGGGGTCATGGTGCGAGACTTGATCGACGGCAGAGTAGGAAGCTCCCACAAGGGGACAACCAGAATCAACGTACATGTAGCTGGAAGGCAACCCTATGAAACAATTATGAAACACCTACGGAGGTCCCTGTCATCCAGGGCCAAGCTGAAGGATGGTGCAATGCTTTATTGCCCTGCAGCCTGCATGGGGAATAAGCTTAGAAGACCAAACAACCACAGAGCCAAAACAGCAGTACATCATATCGACATATCATATCATATCATATCGATCACAAACTATCACAAAACATTACTTAGTCACACGTACAATGTCACACAACCCCCCCCCCCTTTAAGGGGGGGGGGTGGGGAGGGGTTAAAAACTGAAATATTTCACTTTGGGGGGGGGGGTCACCCCCCCCCACACCTAGAAATATTTCAGCTAAAAATTTCTGGTTTATAATGGTCTCTCCAGGCCCTGGTTGAATTCAAGGCTGAACGTCAAGCTCTGAAGGCTGTTTGACAAGTTCACTCTCTTATTTATTTTCTTGGAAACTGGCAGTTACCATTTACATCCATTT
>Ga0126342_10016146_pt1 | contig 13038 bp, 14 predicted proteins | sample Cyp1metagenome_FD_92528 | JGI IMG/M metagenome (GOLD analysis project Ga0126342, IMG submission 92528) | Coral microbial communities from Lord Howe Island, Old Settlement Bay, Australia - Cyphastrea 1 metagenome | ecosystem: Host-associated > Invertebrates > Cnidaria > Coral ... | reverse complement strand
ACCAAGGCTTCCTGGAACCTTCTCCGGAACCTTCTCCGGAACCTTCTCCGGAACCTTCTCCGGAACCTTCTCCGGAACCTTCTCCGGAACCTTCTCCGGAACCTTCTCCGGAACCTCGTTGAACCTGACCCGGCGCCTGCACCAGTGCACACCGGAGCTATTTTGGGCTGAAGACCCCATTAGCTTACACTATTAGACTATTGGGGAAAAATTGTGAAACTTGCCTATGGGCCTATGGTCCATCATGGTCCTGGGTCCCTACCATGGTCGATGACATGACACTGATGAAGCTGTAGATCCCAACTCAGTGGCATCAGCTGAATGCCAGAGACTTCGCTCCCAGGGTAGCACTCATTATCTGATTATCCATGTGATAAGTTCTTGTCCATAAACCATCCCCCAATTGGGAGGTATTAGAAACCGGTACAGTAAAAACAGATGGTTCTGGCTTTCGGCTTGCCACGTTACAGTTACAACTTGATCATTTGGGATTGTGTCAAGCTTTGGGCGCCGGACCCACAAAGTTGGATCGTTTTCTGGACCTTCAACCCTTTTGGGATCAGCACTCATATAATATAGCTTATCTTCGATTAACTGATTAACCAGCTGGTCATAACTCCACTCAGTTTACAGCAGGCAAACCAAACAAAAAACATCTGAATTAAGTATAAGGCTATAATTCCCATTCATTATTCGTGTTATATTATGTTATATGTCATATTTTTTCACATGTATTATCCATTGTTATCCATATTTCACAAATAGCTTCCGCTTCAGCCAACGCTTTCGTTCCACGGCTCCCACGGGAACTTCGGCCTGCACCTTTGGCCAGGCGCTTGGCTGCCTCCAGCGCCATCTCAGCTCCAAGGCCAGCCAACTTCAAGGCCTCCGACAGCTCCGCCTGTCGATGGAAAACGCATCTCCACGGAGTCTGTGGAGTCTGTGGAAGAATTTCTGAAAGGAATGGAGAACCCAAAAATCATTGGAGAACAATGAAGAGAGAAACAAGGCAAAGTTGAAGAGAGAAACCATGAAATTCGCAGGCGTCGCTGTCTGACACCAACCCTCATGGGCCTCGTCTAACATGCCATTGCCATCCTTGTCTACGGACTCGAAGAGGCTGATCATCTCTCCTTAGATGGTCATGTAAATAGCAGTGGTGATGATGGTGATGATGATGATGATGGTGGTGGTGGTGGTGGTGGTGATGGTGATCATCATCATCATCATCATCAACAACATCATCAACCAGTATCATTGTATTTATTGGTATCATTATCTTTATCATTATCATTGTCTTTATCGTTATCATTATATATTATATATATACATCTTTATCATTATCGTCATGTGTTCTCATTACTAGTGTTGTTATTATTGTTATTGGTAGCATTAGTGGCGTCATTGTTATCATGATTACTGTCATTGGTACTTGCTGTATTGTGTATGTATCGTGTTTAATGCTGGACACATCTCAGAAATCTCAGAGCTGACCAATAGGCCTAGAATTCTGCGGCAAAGGATCTGAGTTGTTTCAATGGCAGCTGAGAAGAGAGGTCCAATAGAACTGCCTGGCGGCGAAGTGAATCACTTCCCAGAGTGCAAACTGTGGCTTTTTGAATGCCCCACACTCCAAATCAAAGTAACCAGCAAAACCAAAGGGGCCCAAAATGGCCCAAAGCATGCCCAAATCATAAATAATAATTATAATAACAATAATAATATAAATTATATAGTTAAAATATGTTAAAATCATCTCACCATCTTTTGGACAATATCTTCCATCCCACCCAATCATCCCATCATCCCATCCTCCCATCCTCCCATGCCTGAGCTAAGGGATTGATCCGGTGGAACTGGAGGAGGCTCTCCAGCTGTTCGGTGGAGATCTGTCCTGAAGCCTTGGAACTGTGTAGCCAGCAATGACCTCGGGCGATCAGCAACTGGTGGCTCGGTTTTTTGGGAAGCCATTAGGAAAAATCAATGGAAAATCATGAGGAAGTGCATTTCTAGTTGAGGATCACCTATATAATTCATGATATGATATTGAATTTTATATGCATATAATTTAATATATATTTGTATATAACGTCTATCTTGGGGAGACACAACTCCTGACCCAACAAAAGCATGCCATCAATGTTGCCCCTTTCCCGAACCCACCAAACATCCTCTGGCACCATCTTGAGCCACGACCATCCTCGACCCACATGCTTTTAATCTGCTGAAGCTGCTTTTTCAGTCAGCTGATGGAGCAGGATTGCTTCTGGCGTCGCCGTGCACAACTGGCCCAGCTGGGCCAATTACTCTCACTTGGCTCAGGGTGGTAATCCCTCAAGGCAGCCTCTGCAAGATCGTTGTCCAAACATTCCTTGGATTGCCACTTCAGGAAAACATGCCTTAGACCTGGTGGCACATCACTATGATGATGATAAAACAGTGGCATAATGCAGCCATGATTCGTAACCAAAGTGCTCACTAGCCTTGGGTCGGGAGGGGGTCGTCGTCGTCAGGCTGTTCAGCAGCTTCTGGCAATCCACGCCCTCCCACCCTGGGACCCTGTACTGAGAGTTTGCCCCCGCTTCGAGCAAGACCTTTGCAGCAACGGCATGGCCATAGTGAGCAGCAAGAAGTAGTGGCGACACCTCATCTTCATTAACGCTTTCGACATCAGCTTTTGCTTCCAAAAGGGCCTGGATTACCCCCACATTTCCCCCACTCGCAGCGTGCAACAAGGCATCACTTCCATCCTCCGACCTCGCAGTCAGGTCGGCCCTGGCATCCAACAAGGCGCGAACCACAGCGGCATGGCCACCTCGTGCTGCGACCATCAGGGGAGTACTGCCATCATATGCCAGGTAGGTGTTGGGAGACTCACCATTGGCCAGCTCTGACTGGACCTCCTCCAAGACGCCTTTGCGGCTGTACTCAAAAAGTGCTCGGCCAGGCTCCTCACTCATGGCCAGGCAAAGCGCTGGTGCAAACAGATGATAGAAGATACCATTTAATGGCCAAGGGGGTTCTTGCATTTTGGAGTTGCAACGTCATTTGGCTAATCCGCTCGTCTATGTGTAGAACTTTGCAATTCCTGCGTATGTTCATGCACTTGGTGTCTCTGCGCATGTTCGTGCAGGCAAAAAAAACGTTGGCTAAAGGACAGAGGTGGCCACAGATGAATGTTCAGCTGGTGGCATCAGCACATATTCATGGGGACATGTCTACGCCACAAAACTCCCGACCAAAAATCTCAGGGCTTGAGCCGGAGATCCCATTCATCCAAACTAAACCAGGGGTTGCAGAGTCTCCATTTGAACATCACCCAGCCACTAAGACAATCACTACCAACGACCTTCTTCCAGTGATGTTTGAAATCTCCAGACGGGACATATAATTCCACTTGATTCCAACTTTATGCCAGCGGCAGATACTTGGTTTTAATCGCACTTATACCTGCAAGTGGAAAGGGCTCATCTGTATGAAGGGTTGGAAATCCAGCCCCCTAGCCCTGAGCTTCGAGCTGAGCGCTTGTCGCATGGAAGGCCGCTGCTCCTGACATCTTCGGAGGTCGGTTTAGTCAGTTTGGTGGCTCGTCAGGACAAGTTGCATCTGAGTGCATAGATCTGTTCAAACATTATTGAGGCACAAAACGTGGCACTACCTGTGATTTGCTTGAGGCTTGCTGGATTTGTCAGCTGAAACCAAGAAATTGTCTGAAATAATATGGCTGCTGCCCGTGCAGGTCGCAGCGCTTGGTCCTTGTCAAAGGTTAGCAACTTTCCAATGAGGTCCTATTGCAGGGCAATGTTGGACGGGGAGATGCGGGGAGGAAGGGGCGGCATCTCTGAACTCTCTACACTCTACGTAGTATGCAGGTTTTAAAGTCAATAGCTGCTCCCAAACGAAACATTCTCTCAATGGCCACAGGCCAATCACCTTTCCCTTGGTAAATCCATTTCACCCCTGACCTGTCGTCTGCATCACCAACCTCCCAACCAAACTCCAGGCCTTGGCTTCGTCCGAGCATTCCAACCTGGTCAACACAGGAATGATGCGGTGCGGGGCTGCAGGGGCTCCATCAACTTGCAAGAGAACATTTGCAGTTTTCTCGTCCCAATTTGTTTCATCAGAATGACCAGTAGATTCAGTAGATGGCATGATCTTGGTACCACATGGTACCACCACTTCCGACAAATTCCAAGGCCAATGCATTTGACATTTGTGGCACATGCCCACACTCTTGAAGGTCTGAGCTATCAGAGCTCGACAAATGTTCTGCCAATTGCTGGCAGCTGCACCATGATTTCAGGCCTCTTTAAGTTCGGGCCTTCCTTCTGCCGTACCAAGTATGCTTTCAGCTCCTTCCATGGAACTGAGCAACACTGCAACACTCCACTCCAACCATCTCCAAACCAACATTTCACATCATTTCACGGAGCTCCTGACGTGACTCGTCTGGGGGCGGAGTAAAGGGGTAGAAGTAGTCATACAGCTCCACGGTCTGAGTTCCGCCTGCGGTCAAACTTACCCCCTTTGCCATTCAAGCTCGGTCCAGTACAACAGATGGAACAGTAGCACTCACTTGCCAAATCCACAATGAGTAAAGCATATGCAAAATTATGCAACCATAGACAGATTCGCCTTTTCCATCTACAAACAGTCCGCAGAACAAACCAACATCCTCCACAGCAAAGAGCCTTCTCCCTTGAGATGGTCTTCTAGGCGCAGAGGCCGATGGCAGAGCAGCGCGTACAAACAGCAGCCCAAGGACCAAACGTCGCATTTCGCATTGAAGCTACCACGCACCACTTCCTCGGAGCGTACCAAGACGTATCAGGTGCAACGGCAATTTGTAGTGTGGGTTGTGCACATGATCCACTGCTCAAATCAGGCACCGGGCAAACTAAACCAACCTCGACCGAGGTTTGTCCAACTGCTTGAGGAAGCAACAGGCTAGTCACATTCATATACAGTCTCGAAACTCCTAGATTTCAACCCAGAACATCCAGGTCCAGGACGGTCCAGCTGCTTCCAGGCAAAATACTTTTTGTGACCCAAACAATTGAGGCCTTCTCGCCGGCCATCAAGCCCCGTGGTTGGGGTTGAACCATGTTGAACCCCTATTGTTGAGGTTCTGCCTTTGGAGGATGACATCCCCCCGTCTCCCATCTGCCCAGCCATGGCACCGGTGCCATGGTGGCCAACGTCCCCGCCGGATCCGCCGAGCGGAAGGAATCGGCCTCAGAGACGGGGAAGAGCTCGGCCAGGCCCACGTCGATGACCACCGCCTCCGGAGGATCCACCGAGGCCAACATGATGTTCTCCAACTTCAGGTCCTGGCCCAACTGACCCCACCCTGACCCTGAAAAGCCGAATTTATGGAAATGGTGTGGGTCCACTGAAATCAGAAAGATTGTCCATTTTTGAAGAGGCAATCTGGTGAGGTGTTGGAGGTAAAGCCAAAGCGATCTCTCAGTGTGGCTTAATATGCCACAATCCAAGGTCCAATGATTGACGGCAATCAACATTCCCAGGCCCAGAAAAAATGAACGTGGTCCTTGTGCATGATTCCCTTTGCATGGCAGTAAGCAACTCCTGTGACGCGAATACAAATTTCACATGCTGCTGGCGTAAGTTGTCAGTTGGTTTTCGGCCTTGCTTCTGTGCACAAGTGTTACTGACATTTATATAAACAAGTAATCCTAAAGTGATGCCGCAAAAGCAGGTTGGAAAAGCTGATCAAAATTGTTCCAAAATTGTAGCATCTAAGCACTGATTTTCCATCATGTTTCATCAGCCTTTCTGCTGGATACTGAGCCAGGGACCTTCAGAGACTTGCCGGAAGACATCCCTCACCCAAGGCTCCTGAACGCCCGATGATTGCCAGTGAGCGTGTGGACCTTCATGATCCAATCCAACACTTCTTTCGTTCTTTGGAGTGTCCATTTTTCACCAGATTTCATACCACATGCTGTCACATGCCTCTTGGTCTAGAATTTATCTATGTCTATATCATTCTAACTATCAGCTTCTTTGAGCGCTCTTGTCTTGTAGGCTCTTGGATCTCTTGGTTGAATTCAACTCAACGTATACAACTTGTATCAACTTGTGACCATCTGTACCTATCAGATACCTATCACTTCCTGACCACCAGCGCAGTTGCGCAGCTCCTCCAAGTACTTCTTCTTATTGTGCGAGCCCTCCACTGCATCAAGCAGGTCTCCTCCTGCGCCGGATCCGGATGCAGCTCAGACTAGGGGTTGGCATGTCCCTTAGTACATAGTACTGGGTGGTATGTGGTGACATTTAATAAAAACATATCATATATAAATTATATAAATTAAATACATGACTAAGCCATCCCCATCCCATCCACTTGAAGGTTTACAGTCTGGGGTCGCATTTTGAGGATGGTATCGGATAGATGAGCACTTCGCCAGGCGCACAACCGAGCCTGGAAGCATATCGGTGATGAGGTACAAATTCCTTTCATCCGCGCAGTACTCAAAGAGACGTAGCACCGCAGGATGGTCCAAGGTTCGAAGCTTGTCGATTTCCTACGGAGGCGGCCGAAAGATGTGGGACCAGATGGTCTGTCCCAAAAGAAAGAAGAGTTCGCAAATTTTGGAAAGTTGGAGGTGAGTTGATTGTTCTTCAGGGGGTCCCTAAAATCCGGGAAAAATGCAATCTACCGTTTTCCAACGGAACGGCATTGCCGAGCACACATCAAGAAGAATTGTCTTACCAAAACCATCATCCGCTCCCAGCTTCCCTGCCTCCATAATCAGTTTCAGCGGGTAGCCTGGGAGGGCACCAGCTCACAGGGCCAGGTGCGATCTTGACATCCCAGTCGAAAAGAATCACAAGCACTACATTGCAGATCCGGTAGCATGGCTATGGCATCTATGGTCCCCTGGAACAGGCAGCAATCCCTTTCCCCCACAGCAAGCTGGGGGTCGTCGGGTCATCCTTGGCTTCCAAGACACCTCCACTGAGTGCTTTCTGCTTGTCCACTACTTTCATGACTCGCGTGGCTCCCGTGCTTCGACACCTGGGCAGGGACATGTTGCAGGGAACACACAGGAGCTACTGTATGGTCATGCACTGTGTACCCTCCAGCAATCCAATCCAATCCTGGCAAGGAAAGAATCCTTCTTTGGGTCAAGTCCTGGGTGTCCGTGCTGTACCTTTCTGACCACGCCAAAAGATCCCACGCCAACAATGCCCTGAACTCGGTAATCATCTTCTGGCTTTCCCTGAGCCGTCAACCGCCAACGAATCTCCCACAGGCATCCCAGCGAAAGCTAGCATCAAGCTAGCATCAAGCTAGCATCAGAACCTTCGAGTTTGCCTGAGAATGATGTAATTGTCCCAAAAACCCATGGACTATCATCATGCTCCCCATGAAAATTGCCATAAATTGAGGTATCCCCCCATTCTTAACAAAACAAATGGTACGTAATAAACATCTGAACCCGCCTTGCGTCGGTTGATGAACATGTTGCGAGAGAAGTCCACAGGTTCCACCTGGCATGGCCCAACCTACACTCGGGCACGCCGCCAGACCTTTTCTCCCTTAAGTTGGGCCATTTCTCCCTGGCAACTAGCCATCCCAGAGAGTCAACTGATTCAGTTCACCTGCCGTAGTAGTGATACGCAAGGATACCCCATCAAATCCCCATCAATAGAAACTCCCATTTTGAAAAAGCAGCCGCCTCTTCAAGCTTCACCATGAGCAGGACCCGATAAAGCTCTTGGAACCTGCCAGGTGCGTTGGTGTCGGTCTCTCCGGGGAACATCCCTTTTAAAAAAAAAGTGCGAAACTTTGCAAAGATTTGCCAGCACCACTGGCCCAGCACCTCCGTTTCTCCAAACCCTCCCATCTGCCCCGTTGCCACCGGGCCGGATGCTGCCAGGCCACTCCTCTTGGCTCAGGAGCTTGTCCTGATCCGTGTCGAAACGCTGCAGGTAGTGCTCTACATGGCGCTCCGTGAACTTTCCAATGCCAAGCTCGGCGTTCATCTTCTGCATGCACTGCAGCAACTCCTCAGAGCCTGGTTATGATGTTTGTGCTTCAAGATCACAGTGTTCTTGGTGAGATTTTCAAGTTTTAGGGGTATGTGACGCAATTCTATGCAAATATCAATGCAGCGATTTCCCAAACATGAAATAACCTTGTAATTTCATGCGACATGTACTAGTAAGCTGCTAGCAGACTTGTTCGTAATTGTCGTTTCTGGATTGTGCGCTGGCCTTCGGTACAAGAATCTAAAGTACCAGACTCAAAGAAACACTGTCAAGACATGCCGTTCTTTGGTGGCACTGGCCCTAATCACTCATGCGACATTCAGGCGACACATACATCTACGGAAACCGCTATGAAACCACTATTTACCCTTGTGGGTCAGAGCTGACAAGGCGTTCCACTCGAACCACTTTGGAAAACTTGTCCCATTCCTGTGAACCTCAAGCTTCGAGCTGCCGAGTAGCTGAGTTCACCGTCTCCATTTACATCTGCGTTGCTGAAGCAAGACCTCTATAGAGTGCAACAACGCTGTTGTACATGAGAACAAATCAGCAAGCTTCAAAAAGACTCCTTTAAGGTAGAATGCCCTGCACCACCATTGCAGAAACCTCCAAGCTGGGTCTTCATAATCTGTTCCTCAAATCGATCGATTTGATTTGGCTATTATGTATATATACATATTTTGTAGTACTCCAACGTCGCACCAGGGCCTAATCAAATGAACTGTCAAGTGGTCCCATCAAAGCACGGCCTGGAATATTTCTGGAGTTTGTGCTTATCGTCCAAGACCTCCCTGATCAGATTGGCATCACCTTGGCCAGGCAACAATCTATGAAGAGTGCTGGTCATTCTGCTTGTGTTCCCAGCTGGAGATCATTGAGCTACTGGCTGTGAAGCTTCTGCAATGCCTCGTATGTCTCGCTTTCAAAGCTGGATCGCAGAGGCATTGTTTTGGCGGTTTGGAGCTTCTTGTCTCGCGCAATGTTCTTATGCTCCTTCCAGCGCGGGATAGGAATTGCAAAACACACAAGACCCGATGGTCCAAATTGTCATTCCCTTGCCTTACCTTGCCTTGGAGAGAGTTTGTTCACTTCAGGAAAGTCGTAGCAATGGGGGAACTGGCCAGTAAAGATGGAGAGCTTTCATGAGTTTTCCATAGTTTACAAAGCCGTTACAAAGCCGTTACAATCATTATACTCAATCATTATAATATATTATAATCATTCAGAATTGGGATGTAGCCAATGTAGCCATGAACCAGGGTGAACTCAGCAGCTTCAACCGACTCCTCCATTCGCATCGTCTCTCGCGTTGCAGGACTTCGTGGGCCTCGAGCTGTGGCCTCAGTGTGGCTCCGATCAAAAAATGGGGGATTGATATGATAGGATCAGAACCTGTGATTCCATATGATTCCTATAATATGTGTAGCTTGGGATCATGAAAATGAGAAGCATGATTCATGGCATGATGAACATCCACTTACATCCATTTACATCCATTGACCGGCGATTTCTCCCAGGGTGCCAAGTCGCTGCTGGAACGGCAGAAACCGCCCTTGCCAATGCTTTTGGTGACGGCGGCGCGCTGATCCTCAACAAGACTGGGGCGCCACAGCATCGTCACGGGTCTACTTTCAATCTTCCGGGATATCTTTTGGATGGTCTTGGCAGAATATCATCACTTCTTTTTACCAATGCGGGGATGGGTCAAAACCTTGTACCCCTGGTAAACATCAAAATAGCTTGTAAATGGATGTTCATTCCCCTAAAAATGGCATTTATCGGTATTGATCCATGGCCATGTTGCCAAACAACTAGTGTTTCTTGGATGGGATATATGATATATGATATATGATATTGCCAAACAAATAATCTTGGCTCACTCCTCACACCTCACCCAGGTTCCCTCCAGGCTCCCCAGCCGTTTCACTGGGGATCCTCCCTTCTGTGGTGTGCCCGGGACGCTCTTGGGGCTCTTGGGTGCCGGGGGTGTGGAACTCACTTGGCCGGGGAGATTGGCTTTGGGCACCGGTGGCGTCATCAGCTTCCGCTCGGGGGAGCGGACACCTGGAGCCCAGGGTAGCCAAACCACACCATATTGGGTTCGAGATTTCAGGCATCGGTTGCCACTGGCCCTCACTTGCATGCGCATTGCAGTTTGTGTGTCAGCATAATTTTGAAAACTTCACAGAACCCAGTCGTGAATGATGTGTGTGTGTGTGCGCCTGCCTGCATGTGTGAAAAAGAAGGTACGTGTATTTGTTTAAAATACGTACATATATATATACAGTATATATATATGCGTGTGTGCGTGCGTGTGTGTACATACATGTGTGTATATATATATCTCTCTCTCTCTCTCTCCCTCTCTCTCTCCGTGCGTGTGTGTGTGTGTGTGCGTTGGTGAAAATATTCAAAAAAACAATTCATATATATATATATATATATTAATATGGGTTACATTGGGTTACTAACCACTTCCAATCTCCAGGGCGTCGCTGGGCCTGTTCCACTGGCCGGAGGCACCACCAGCCGTGGCGCGGGGCGGAGCACCGACACGGGGCTCTGGCCGCGCCTGGCAGGCGATGAGCGATGGTCCTATGACAAGTAAATCGCAAAGGTTTCATGCACATATGGTGGTGATATATAAATATTATTTATGTGTGTGTGTGTGCATTTGCTTGTTTAAAATATCTATCATTATCTATCTAGTTTGCTATTTATCTAATGTATTTGATTTTTGCTATTATGTGCACATAAATTGTATTAGAACGAGTTGAAGAGTATGGTGTGTGTGTGTGTTTCTGTGCGCATGTGTGTGTGTCATGTGATATTCCAGTTTCAGACTATCCGCACCAGCAGAGTTTCCCTCATTGCACAACCACACCATTCAGATCCACACCCCAACGCCTTGCTGTAAGGCCGGTCTGCGTCTTAGCTTTTGCTGCATCTCTCCCTCTGCCCACCATGTCCACACCTGGCAAGACAATTCGTTGACGGAGCCAAAAAAGGACTGGTATGATTTCTATGCATGGAACAGAGGATTACAGCTTCAAAAAACCACAGCTCTGCCATGTTGTGATTGGGCTTTGGTTCAATAGCTTTCATTCATAGACATTGTGACATTTGGCTTACTGCTGCAAGAGCTCGGCTGAAAACACCTCTCAAACGCTATCTAATGCCTCCAGGGTCCGGCCCCCACAAATTGTGATTTGATGGCACTTCGACACAATCCTATTGCCATACCCTCACCATCTGCACCTGTTTTCGACCGGATCAGGACTTTGTGGTTCGGCTGTGGTGGCTGTGGAGTACTTCGACCTGAGTGCTGAGCTGAACAGCTGAAACCGCTGAAGCTCACAGGCGACGTCCACACACCTCCACCGGTCTCTAGTCGTCCCTCGGGCGATTTGGCTCGGGCCTGACCTGGCAAGCTTTTGAAAGGCCGCTGGAGACCAAAGGGCCAAAGGGTAAATTGAGACTGAGTAAATGCAATAAGAAATGAGGGGTAACTGTTTGACTCAGGAAAAAGATCGCCAGTGCAGTACATGTTTTTCAACTAATGAAACAACCACTTTGTCCTGACGATTGGTTCTGAGGAGTTTGATGGTGATCTTTCCGCCCAGGCCCCAATCTCACCTGAGGGCTTTGGGCAAGCCACGAAGACCTTGCCCTTGGCTGAGCAGTTTCGGTGGCAGAGGTTAAACGGTTAAGCTGTCTTATGAAATCTTGATTCGCGGTCCTCATGATATCTCACAGTGCCAATGTGTGATATGAGGTCGGCAGCTAGTACAAGCACCACGCACTCAACCACTCAACTTCACATGAAGCAAGCTGGACCGAGACCCATGTGCGCGAAGGTGTGACGAAGGTGTGACTGAGACAATAGTAGTATCGTCATCATTGTCATTCATATTCCTCCTGTTCGTCATCATCGTCAGCATAGTCGTCATCATCATCCCCACAACCACCATCCTCAACAACATCGCCGTCTTCGCATAGCAATGAGAATAAGTAATGACCACAGGAGGATCACCCAACTGCCTTTTCCCGAGGGTTTGCCAGCAAGAGGCTTGGGCAGGGGCTTCACTGGTCTTTGGCACTGTTTTTAGCAAGGTTGTCTCGGGTGTCACGGGTGTTGGGCAAGGACTGGTGCCTGCAGCATTGAACTGGTGAGACCAGAAATCTGAGAGCTGGAAAAACAGTGAAAAAAAGATGAGAGAAGATGAAAGAAGTTGGTTTTCAAATCTTAGGAAAATCATCATATATGCTCAGTCCAATCAACCTTTTTTTAGGCAAAGCAACCACCAACACGCACCACCATGACAGCCACAGTAATGCACAACGCCTGCCTTTGCCTTTCTCTGCCTCCCAGGGGCTACTGGAAGGTCCTATCTTGACCATCTTGTGAGTTGTTTCTAGTCTATAGCCCATATGGGGGTTGCCACTAAACATAGGATACCGCCAAATTGGATGGGTCATCATTATTCCCTATTCAAATGGCCATTTCGGGGGCATACCCTTCCATTCAGTGAGAATTAGATTTCCGCGAACGACCTCCGCAAACTCCAGTCTTAGCCATGCTGGCGGACCATCCACCTCCAGCATACTCCACTAGTGCCAGGGTGCCAGGGTCCAATGTCTGGGGCATGATGGTCGAAACACAATCCAACAGATCTAAACATCCAGTTATACAGAGCATGTTGTAATTGCAAAGACCATGGGCGATTCACTAGGAAAGTAAAGGTATTAAACTGTGTTTGTGTGTTCAAAAGTATGGGTCTATGTGTGTATGTGTGTATGCAACTTAACGTAACGTAACGTGACGTAACGTAAGGTAACGTAACGTAACTAGTAAGGTAAGGTAGGGTAACGTAACCTGACGTAACGGGACGAAATGTATTGTAATGTATGTATCCAAGGGAATGCGATGCAATGCAATGCAATGTAATGTATGCATGTGTAAATACATATGTATTTATATGTGTGTATCTGTGTATCTGTGTATGTGTGTGT
>Ga0126342_10016145_pt1 | contig 13039 bp, 12 predicted proteins | sample Cyp1metagenome_FD_92528 | JGI IMG/M metagenome (GOLD analysis project Ga0126342, IMG submission 92528) | Coral microbial communities from Lord Howe Island, Old Settlement Bay, Australia - Cyphastrea 1 metagenome | ecosystem: Host-associated > Invertebrates > Cnidaria > Coral ... | reverse complement strand
TATATATATATATGTATATATATATACATACATATATATATATATACACGCATATATATATACATACACACATACATATATATATATATACAATAATAATAATAATAATGATATATATACATATTTATATAATGATTGCACATACCTACACACACACACCGTACATGTTGTTGAACAAACATGTCGCTGTTGTTCGACATTTTTTTGGTGACATGTTACCTGCTGTTAAAAGTTGACAAAGCCCATGTTGTCGCGGTCCCCCTGGAGGCCTCCCGGCTGCGAGAACAAGACATGAAGGCGAAGTTGCGCGCTGGGCGCTTGGGGCTGGACCGATCCTGGGTATTGATCCATGATTTTATCCTTGGCTTTTCCTAAGCCCTAAGGTATCCTAAGGTATCCCTAGCGGTCCTAGCGGTCCTAGCGGTCCTAGCAAATGGCTCACGTTACTCAAATGGCTCCGGTGGGTTGGTTCACCAGCCCCCTATTCGCCTGGGAAGCACCCCGCCTGAGGTTTTGAACGAGTCTGAAGCGTCTTTGAGGAAGGATTTGGAACAGGCAGCTTGAGCACCACAAGGGAAACTCCTACTGAACTAATGTTGAAGTACTTTTCTATAAGTGTTTGGATTCTTTTGGGGTTACCATAAAAGGGGTTGATTATTTGGTTTGCCACTTGGGGTGACGGCAATTTGAAGAAACGGTCACATCGCCCACCCCATGGCTTCATGGAGTCTGGATGTATCAGGCCCGAGCAGATGTTGTTTGCAGCTCAGTTCACACAACATGTCCGCGGCAGCTGCCTAATCAGCCTTCTAGGTTGTTTTTCATTGCGGGCACTAGTTGAGTAGAACATTATCACTTATGGTAATCTCCATTATCAACCGATCACTTGAATTTTGATAAGCATGTATACAGTATACATGATAGATCATGATAGTATATATTTATAATATTATATAGAGTATATATATATATATATACGTATATACATTTATGATATGATAGCGAAACACTATTCAACCCCTATGAAAATCATGGTGGTTTCCACCGAGGCACGGATTGATGCCGAGCGCTTTGCTGCGGAGCGTTCGGTGGGGCCAAGAGATTTCTGGGCGAAGGATGGGTACATGTATGGATCTGTATGGACATATATATATATGATAACATATATATATATATGATTATATATAAATATATATATATACATATACATATATATATGTAGCATTATATAACTACAATGAGCGAGATTCTGCGGTAATTCTCCAAGATTGGCCATCCGAGAAACTGGGCATCGGCCTTATTTTCATTCCCAAGGCAACCCAGGCGGCATCGGCCGCTCAAGCGGAGCAAGATCGGCTGAAGGAGTTGCTGCAGGAGGTGCAGTACGTAGCGTTACTACGTAGCGTTACGACGTAGCTGTTGATTTGAGGCCATCAAGCACAACAGAATCTGTAAATTATGGAGTTCATCAATGTTCATCTTAGCATGAAGCCTTGGGATGCTGAATTGAAATACTGTGAACATCTATCAAATACTATGAGACATTATGAGAGTATGATTTGTCATATACCAAATCATCCAAAATGTCAACCATAGAGGTGCTGGACCTCCCAGTGCCGGCGAGACAACTCCAAAAGTGCGACAAAGGATTGCAAAGTCACTTTTTGCTTCGCAAAATCGGCACGGCATTTGAATAGAACATCGTTGTCACAGGGTTTACAATATCTTCGAATGGGATTGATCACTTTGACACCAGTAATAGATTTCACATCACATCACCACATCACGCGTTGGGAAAGAAAGGGCTGGTTGGTCCAGGCTCAACGAAAGATTGAGGAAACAAAGTTGGGATCCCAGGACTCGGAAACGAATTCCCAGTCATCAAGATATCAAGATATCCCGCCATGATCAGAGGCGAACGACAAAAATCCTCAAGTCATTGGATAGGAAAAGATGATAGATACCGTATGTATTGGAATGTTCATAAGGCTAACAGGTTTTTTGACATATGTCCGAAATTGTCTTAAGGCATGGGAAAATCTGGGTGCTGGAAGATGCCCATGAATCAAACAGCAGTTGGCAACTGACACTGTTAACTGGATTTAGTCCTCAAACTACTACTAACAAGCGTAGTCGCCACTCCATTTCCAGCAGCTAGGGCCCAGTGATCCAGTTTTTCAATTGGGGATTGGGTCAATATCAACTGACCCAGAATTGGGTTGTTGAAAATGATGAAAATCCGGGCCATTCTGGCAAAATTTGAAAGATATTTATCCATTACAACCAAATCCGGAACATTTAATTGTTTACCATGTGCACCTGGGGCTTGACCCATCCATGATATTGATTCTTGATTCAAGGTCGGAGGTTTGCAGAGAAAGAGATGCGCATGGAAATGAGAAGCTTCGGTTGCACCAGGATATCGGCATGCGCCCCCGTGGGAAAACCATGGGAAACCAAGTAAGCAACTGTTGGGATGGTCTCCAAAGCTGCTTAACGTTTAGGAATAGGGGTATATGATGGTATACGGTATATCCCCAACATATACTGTCTGTAGCCATTGGTATCAGAAATAATCCCATGGCTTTACCAGGCACGTGGTCGTCGCAGCGCACCATTCACCCCAGGTGTCACAAGTTTGTGTTACGACAGCTGGAAAATCCTTAAGAGTTGACAAGACATCAAGATCATCAAGCAGAAACATATTGGGCACTCAAGTGTCTAAAGGCATCCAAGATAAATGAAGGCAGGAGGGGTTTTAGGCTTCCCCCAATATGAATTAGACATGAGCTTCGGCAGGAGCATGAACAGCGACTTCAGGCTGGATCCGAAACCCACCTGGCTTCGCCAGTTGGACATATTTCGCCATGTTCACCATCATTGCATAGAAGCCAATGAGACACAGGAATGGATGTCTTAGCAGCACAAAAGTGCTCAATCTTTTGACATGACTATTGGTTCCATGCAAGCAAGAGGAAGGAATATCTCAAACTTTGTTGGGACAGATGCTAATATTACTCGTGTACAAGACGCTGTGTACAAAAAATACCTAAAAATACAGAATGCCAAAGAAGTGTGAAATTAATTATTCCCGGCAATCCCTGTGAGTCTCACGAACATATTATCGGACGGCGTCAAAATATTGTTTGGATCCATGTGCAGTAGTCCCCCACTGCTGGTTTTTAGCCCAGGTTCCAACAACTGGTCCCTCATTATTGACTCAAACTCGAACCATGTCATTCTCCATGTGCACTTCTGTTTATTGAACATTCCACCTGCCTGCAAGACTTGGGGAAAATTAGGGAAGCATGTGCTGTGATATTCTCTGCAGGACTCAGGATGGCAGTTTTTTTGGTTTAGCAAACCAGAAGGAATATGCCGGAAACGTAGCATGCGGAAACTTCCATGCGGCCGAAGAACATGTTGGCCTTAATTTCGCTAATTTCGCATATCAAAACAGCTCGATATTGAATTTTCCCATCATTTACCCAACCTTTCGGCCACAGGATGCACGCAACAAACATGAAAATGAACGGCAGGTCCTCAGGATAGCTGCGCAGCTGCACTTCCCAAGTTGATTGGGTGATGACCAAGAGAATCGTTGGAATATGTTAGGATCGTGTAGGCAAAAAAACAGGTTTGTCCAAAAAAATCCAAAAATTTGGCCCGACAGGGCTTGTTTATGGACGTTATGGAGACAGTGATGTTTTTTTTTTTGACAAGCACAAATAACATAATTGTTAATCACAATATTTTCAGACGAGCGCATCTACATGGTTCTGCAATGTTCTGCATGATACAGCAGTTGGTTCTGAATTGCCGCAGCGAACTGCTGGAGGACAAAGCAGGACCGCACGCGAGAAGAGCACTTGCGGATGGCAGAGGCCCTTGGGAGTGCTAGGACTCATGAGGAAAGATGGGGATATCAGCACCAAGCGGCTATGGACCAAAATTGTTCAGCACCAGAGGAGAATGCAGATGGACTTGTCATGACGAAAAAATGTCACTCTTAGTGACTTGAAGCCAAGTCAGAAGGCCAGCTGTACCTTGACAAACTATTTGATGTTGTTGTTTTTCAATTGAACCAATCACCATAATCACCAATCTGTTTATGGAGATGTACAAGATCCGAACCTCATGCACAGCAACAAAGACTGTCGGAATTTGACCAAAGATTCAGGTTGAAACAACCAGAACGGGCATTCACCAGACATCAATCTGCACTAATTAAAAGATCGTGAATAGTACTGATATGTACTGATAAGCATGAGGAAAGATCCAAATGATGAACAAACATGCCCACAGTGCCTTTGAAATGAAGGCTGAAACAACTATAGATGTTTTTACCATATTTTACCATTAAAACCTCCATTTATAGGGGTTTCCCATTGCCATTTTTGACTTCCCCTCCGAGTAGCACCAAGGATTGGGTGCATGTTGTGCTTTGTTCTTCGCGTTGTTGTGAGGAAATGCGACAAAAACTGGAAGAAGAAAGACAAGACCACAACAAGACCAAGGACGATGACAAGGTGCGGCGCTTTGACAAAATGCGGGATTTTGCCAACAAAAATGAATAAAAAGAATGGGGATGTGATGAGATATAGGGATTCAATAGGGATACAATGGGATAGTATATGGGATAGATGTAATGACATGTAATGACAATTATATATTATATATATAATTATATATATAATTATATATATATAATTATATATATATATATATAATTATATATATAATATATATTATATATATTATATATATAATTATATATATATATATAACCATCACTATGATATGGGTTTGCCCAGACATGGGGGTACTGCCAAGTGGCCATTCTTCGGGAATATGATGATAGTGGAGTTGGGGGGGTCCTTGAGTACCCCCAATGCCAAAGGAGTTTTCATGCTTTCCCCCCAGAAATATTCCCGCAAACTTGGGGTATCCAAGCCACTTTTTGACAAACAAAAAATAACAAACATATACAAAAATAATAAAAGTATCAAATTGTGGATTACTTATACTTTTATTTATCATATTTGTATGGATATGTATATGTAATGTATATCCCGTGATATACCAGTATATCCCCATTAATTCCCCATTGTTAAGTTCTCCCAGCCCAACCATGGCACGATTCTTCCCAGTCAGGGTCGACTGTTGGAGCACAGCCGTACGACTGGGATCTTGGAGGGGAAGATCATTGCCAGTAGCGAAGAAAACAAGGCCAGCTTTTTTTTTGGAAAATGGCAGACATGCGGCTGATTCGGCGAATTGATCAAAGGAAGTTTATATAGTTTGAAAGCGTCCGAGTTACGGACGATGGTCATGCTTAGCATTCACACCATCATGTCAAGCACATCATCATGTCAACCACCCCTCATCAAGTAGTTGGGAAGTGCAACAGTTCGGGAGCGCGTGAATTCACGGGGTGAAAACACTTTCGGGCGCGAAACCCTGTGTTTTTTTCGGGTAACGTGTGGCTCCAGGGGTCGCCGAAGTCTCTGTTTGCGCGGTTCAGGGCTCTGATGTCGACAAAAAAGTGCATGAGACTGTAGCGAGAGCTCGATTTCGAAGGTTTTCCACTGTATGGTTCCTGTACGGCGTTGTAGCCAGACTGGGTGCATCAAATGGTTGATTTTTCCAGGTCAAGATGTCCTGCAGCCATGAAGTGGACAGTGCTCGAGCGCTCTTTGGCCCGGACGGTACTATCAGCTCTTACAGGTTTGAAGGGGTGCTGCCAGAAGGACACTCTCGAAGAGCTACAGAGCCTATGTTGCCATTGAAGGCAATTTGCAGAGTCAGCTGGCGAGAAGCTAAGGAAGTGGTGCAGTCGAAGTCTGTGGAAGGAGCTTCGGTTGATCAGCTGGCAGATGCGCTGGCGCTACCTCTCCAGGCCGCTGAGAGAATTCCAGGTCAACTTGCCGAAACCAGTCAGGCTTCCAGTTCAAGAACCAAACCATTGCACCTGACGAACGGGCCTGTTTCCGAGCCGCCTGACATTTGTCCCACGCCAGATGATCTTCCTGCTCACTTGAGAGACCTTTTCAAGATGATTCGGGTCTACTACGAGTTGCAGGGCACCCTGAGTTGGAGAAGATGGATTGAGTTGGCTTTCTGTGCTGCTGCACTGTATATCTGATCAAGGCTCAGGACGCGGGCTACCGGCTCTGTTCTAGTGTGTTTTTCTTTATTACTGTGACCTGGACCTGTTGGATCTCGCTGGATCCAGCCAGATCCAGATCCAGCCACATCCAGACCCAGCCAGATCCAGCCAGACCAGCCTGATTGATTTTGTTTTTCATGCATTCATACCCATACCGAGGTTTCCTCACAGCGGATTTGCACGGCCAAAAGCAGCGTGGGGAAGCTGGTGGCAAAGCATGTGGTGAACCGGCAAGACTTGCAGAAGCAGCTGGCTGAAGACAGCATGGATGAAGTGAAGGAAGCCTCGTGTGCTGACAATCTTCGCATGCTGAACTGAAGCTTGTTCAGCGTGGTGCCTGTCTTGGTGGCGAAGGCACGCATGTGTGAGCCCTATGGGCCAGACTCGGCCAGACCTTGCGGGCAAACTTGCGTCTGCAGAGGAAGATTTCTTAGATGAGTTAGACGGTCGGCTGCGGGCTGCCATGCATTCACTCAAGAGTGAGGATGCTGAGGCAGCACCTGCGTGCTTGCTGAATGACTGGGGTTGGACAAGGGAAAGTACAGGCAAGTTGCAGGGCCAATACAAGTCTGCAAAAGCCTTTGTCCAGATTTACAGCAGGCCCAACACTTCCCCTGCCGTTTCAAGAGAAGAAAGTGATGGTGGAGGAGCGGGCTGCCCAGTTTGAGTCTCGGTATGATAGTCTCCAGGAAGAGACCCTTCGTGGAGTTTTTCTGAAGTGCAAGGAAGTAGACAGCAGCATAGATTTGATTCTGAAGGTGGTGCAGGGAAAGGCAGCCTCAGGGTCTCTTACGCGTACTGTCTGGACACGCTCAAAGTTTTCGCTGCCTTGGACATTGACAGAAGTGGAACTCGGAAGCTCCCAACCTTCTTTCCTTGCTCATGGATGCTCATGGTGCGATGAGCACAATGAGCTGATGAGCCCAGGGCATTGCCAAGGAGGCCGGCAGCGCATGAAGGCTTACCAGGAATTTGCCGAAGAGCTGCTCAGCTTGATAGCCTTGGACATGTCGCTTGATTGCTGGTGTTCCGGCTTTTTGTTGAAGCTGGCTGCCAGCTTGCTTGGTGGCGTGCCATTTTTTTTGAATGGGCTGGTTGCCAGCTTGCGTGCTGGTGGGCCATGCTTTGCAAGTCAAACTTCCAGCCAGAACCCATTGACAATTGTGAGCAAATCCACATTGTCACTGGGCTAAGGACGAGAAAAGCGAAGGAAGAAGTGCTGAAGTGGCTGAAGACCGAAGATCCGACTCTCGCGGAGCTCAGCATCAACCCGAAGGAGTTGGGGCCGAAGCCAGAAGGGATAGCGAAGTTCCATTCTGAAATGGCCACTTGAGCCTTTTATTCCAAGACTAACGCCCTATGGCAAGGGCGTTCCGCACATGGCAAGGGCGTTCCGCACTTATATCTATCTATCTATCTATCTATCTATCTATCTATATATATATATATTCATACCTTTTTTTTCCGGGAGATCACCTGACAGTGGAATAATTAGAATAAGGCAAGGCCCAGGCTTAAAAAACGCCAAACCAAATCTGGCAAGCCAGAGATTGTCCCGCACAGAAAACAGCCATCAAAGCAAATGGCAAGAAACCCATCAAGCTCGATTTGCGTTTCAAATTCGCGCAAAAAACTGTGGGGATCAATGCGTTTTTTGGAGGACGAGGTTGGCAAAATTCATTGATTCATTGGTTCCTTCGTTCAATCATTCCAGTGATTCAATGATTCATTGATTACTGAAGAGTTGGACCGTTGACTCATTGGTTCATTGATTCGTTCATCCACTGATTCATTGACTCCACTGATTCAGTGACTCATTGACTCACTGAATCATATTGAACCCTTGGTTCATTGAATCGTTGATTCACTGATTCATTTCTTCAGTGACCCATTGATTCACTGAACCGTTGGGCCATTGATTCATTGATTCGTTGATTCGTTGGTTCGTTGATTCGTTGGTTCCTTGATTCGGTGATTCATGTGTTCATCGATTCAATGATTTACTGATTCACTGCTTCATTGAATCATTGATGATTCATTGATGATTCTTTGAATCTTTGAATCATTGACTCGCTGACCCATTGACCCATTGAAGCGGTCAGTCATTGGCTCATTGGTTCACTGATTCGTTGATTCACAAATTCATTGGATCATTGAGTCTTTGAACCATTGTTTCATTGATCTGCACGGGCTGGGCACTAATTACCTGGTAGACAATCTTATTGACGGCGCGTCTTTGAATATCTGCTGCCTTGTGGAGAAAAACCTTAATCCATCTATGAGACGTGTTCAACGTCCATGTCTCCCGAATCGGTTTCAGGGGAAGTCTATACCAAAGATCACAACATTGTTTTGTAGAATGAAGGCGGGGGATCCTGTAGAATGAAGGCGGGGGATCCTATACGTACCGCAGCTTGTATTTCTTAATTTTTTAATGCCCAAAAATCGTCATATAGAGGGGGTGTTTTCGTGATTTGTTTATTATGTTCGGACTTCGGACCAAACAACCGCGTAAATACCGATGTTTTCGTAGATCTGGAAGGCCAAAAGCGCATTTTTTCTGCACTTGGCCCTGGCATCAAAAAGGACGGTATCTACAGCGTTTTTTGTTGCACACCACCACAAACAAACACTGCTATTTGCGCCGTTTGAGCACGTTGCAACACACAGTGTTTATGCATGCATATTGCAAAAACACTGTACAATCCACAGCAAACATACACCAAAGACTTTCCAAAATCGACCTTCCAGACCCTGCTTGGTTTTTCATCCGGTTTTGCCACTCCCAAAACACCAACCCCCATGATACTGAAGGATTTTGAGGAAGGTCGGCGGCACGGGCGTAGATTAGGTTAGCGTAGATTACATTAGATAATTTAGATAAGATTACGTAGATTAGACAGATAGATACACGGATGGATGGATGGATGGATGGATGGATGGATGGATAGATAGATAGATAGACATATAGAGAGATAGAGAGAAAGAGAGATAGAGAGATATTTATAGATAGATAGATAGCTAGATAGCTAGGAAGGTAGGTAGGTAGGTAGATGGGTAGATAGGTAGATAGGTAAATGGCTAGATAGGTAGATAGGTCGATAGGTGGATAGGTAGATAGGTAGATAGGTAGAGAGAGATAGATGTAGATGTAGATATCGATGTAGATATCCATTCATTTCGATATAGATAGATAGATAGATAGACAGATAGATAGATAGATTGATTGATCGATAGATAGATAGATAGATTGATCGATGGATAGATAGATAGGTAGATAGATAGAGAGGTAGATAGATGGATAGATGGATAGATGGATAGATGGATAGATGGATAGATGGATAGATAGATAGATAGAAAGATAGATAGATAGATAGACAGATAGATAGATTGATTGATTGACCGATGGATAGATAGATAGGTAGATAAATAGAGAGATAGATAGATAGATGATAGCTAGATGATAGCTAGATGATCGCTAGATGATAGTTAGATGATAGCTAGATGATAGCTAAATGATGGCTAGGTGATAGCTAGATAGGTAGAGAGAGAAGGAGAGAAAAACAAAATCAGAGCCTCAACCACCTTTCGATCCATCAGCTCGCTCTGCCATCCATGTGTCACACCAACCAAACTCTCTTATAGGTTTCCTATTTTTTAAACTTCCGCCACCGCCTTGTGCGGTACTACTGGTAGCCATTATTAGGTGATTTTCCAAGTGTCATGTTTGATGACATCGGATGGTACAATCTATTGGTCAATTCCTGGAGTAGCGCCATAGCCAGGCCTTGCGATTGCGATTAGACAATTTGGAGGAGAAGGTGTGGAGTCACACGAGACGCCCAAAGGGGCGAAGGTTGAAACAACAAGAAGTGGGGGAAGGTTTGGTGATTTAACCAACAAGGGGGTTGAATTTGAACAAAATTTGGGTTTGAACAGTTGAATTTGAACAAAATTTGGGTTTGAACATGAAACATTTGTGTCTGACTGTGAAAATGATCGGACATGGAGATTTGAAGTACAAAAATGGGGCTGTAATGGGGATATCATGGGGATATGATATAGCCAGCAATAAAATCCAAGTTTGTGGGGCAGATACGCCCAAAATACAGGAATATTTTATACTAGCGTCCTAGTGTTTCATAACAGTGCAAATTTGCATTTTATTTTAACTGGTACAGATCATAGATAAACCAAATGGGAACTACACGAGAGATTTAATAGCCGGTGGGTAGGATCCCACCACTGATCCCCTCTTGGGCTGTTAGGTGTGAACATGCGTCGCACAGGTGATTGATTTGAGTTCAGAGTTTCAAACGATCCAATTTTGCGACACCCTTTGGGACCCTTGCCAAACCTCTGAGTTCACAGCCAAAAGGCGCACGAGACGGAAGTGGCCATTCGAACAAATTTGGAGGAGCAGAGATCTTAGTTTGATTCCAGGGTGTATATATATATATATATTGTATATATCTGGATAAATTATGACGACCTCACTGCGACCTCACTATAATCTTAGTTAGTAGGGGGGAACATCCCCAAGATAGCCTTATTTCGGGTTAGTGAATTATTATAATTTACCCAGATATATCCAACTACCTTGAAATCAAGAGCAAATCGTTGAGAATCAGATCCATTCTCGGAAGTGAAATGGGGGCTGGTACCTGTCATACTTTGGTTGTGTCAAACACTTCCTGCTGGAGACGCTGTTTTGCCGCATTGCCCGTTGTTCAGTCGAACTTTGAACTCGTCACGGCATGTGGATCACAGACCTTGGCAGCTGAGGGAAAGAGTTTTAAGAGCAAAGCTTCATCAGGAGCCCAGGGGAGCGGTGGTCACATTGTAGAGGTGAGAATTTTTGCCAGATGCACACACTCAGTATAGATCAGATTCAATACATATATATATAAATATGCATATTCATATATACCCTGTACCTGGGGTTATTGGCTGTTATTTGGCAATCTAATGCTATCATATGATATCCATACTGTTGTCCATCTAGCTGTTCAATATTTGGCACATGTTGTTTCTCAGCATCTTCCAGAAACTATCCTCAGAACAAGATTCAAATCCAGTTCTGAATCAACTCATCCAAGGTGTTGCTTGGCTCACTGTTACCCTTTCCTCCCTAAATTGGGGCTTTAGGGAAAATCCAAACTTGAAACAGGTTAAAACCATGGGATTGAACCAAATATGGTAAAATTGCAGGGTTTAGGCCCATCTTTGATATATCTTCCTGCAGGTAAAATATGGTAAAAACATCGAAAATCCCATTGTTTCCAGTAGATTCTTACGATTTCCCCTTTTCAAAACCACCTGTGAAGTGTCCAAATGTTGGAGGCCCAAGCAGAGGTGGCCCGCATGAAGGAAGACGTGGATAGCAAACTCAAGGCGACAGTCAGACTATGCCAGACTCATCCCCCAAAAATTTTCCACACCCCAATTATATGGTCCCACAGACATGTATGTAAATCATTGTAAATCCCCGACTCAACCATGGTCTTTAGGGGATGTTCTAAATATTAGGGGCAAGGGATTACAAAGGGAAAACTCAGGGCGTATTTAAGCGATACATTGATAAAAAAGAGCTGGACTTGTGAAACCTTATGAAGTTCTGCGAATCATGGATGTTGTTATTTGACCTGCTAACATCTGCTAACTATGTTGGTGATTGCCGTAGAGCTTTGCCCACATATTGGATTCCTTTCATGCTGGGATGACCAGGGGATCCATTCATCCACTGGATCATCCCATGTTTTGACCATGGCTCCTACATGAATCATTGGCATTCCTAAATTATGGCGACTTTCTACAGAATATTTATTGTTCATTCTGATTTTGATTGATTTTGAATACTCCCTTCAACTTCCTGCGGCTTCTCATCCCTGATCATACAGTATCAATAAATATCAGAAGAAAAAACGTGTGAAACCTACTGCTCACTACATTGGTTTATGGGAGCATATGGGAGCATCTACAGGAAACCAAGGTTTCAGCATGCTCACTCCAGTCTTTTTCAGGTTTTTTGGTCGGATTTTGAACCAATCCTTGGAACCTGGCCCCACATGGCCAGGCAGCGGCAGAGGAACTGGATGTACAGGAAAGAGAGATGCAGGCAGTGTGCCGCAGATGTAGAAATGGTAGAGGTCTAATGGATGTAGACGGGATAGAGGATATTGTGGGACATAACAATTGGGTTTGTCTAAAAGTTGGAGATAGGACACACCCAAAATCCATTGGGATACAACAATAACGCTTTCCACATGGACAAATCCTGGTAAATTGGCGCAATTCTCTAGTTTCGTATGTTTTCTCACGTTGATGATGGAATCTCATTCCCGGAAGGCACACGATTTTTCTCGGCGATTCTCGGTAATAGAGGTACAACTGTGGAATCGATCGTCTCAAATACTGTAATGGTTTCCTTCGAAATAAATCTTCTAAAAATCGAGGGATGGGTCCGGATCTGTGTATCTCATTGGTCAATAGCAATTTGTCACAAGTCTAACAGTTTCTCAATGTTTCTCAGGATCATCGGTCAATACCAGTAAGTTTCCAGGATCATTCATCCTGGACCACTGGCAACAGCTTGCCACATGGCTGTGTCCAAAAACAGGAACTATCATTTCCCCATCATTGCCCCATCATTTTCCCGTCATTGCCCGGCTCATTGCCCCATCATTTTCCCATAATTTACCCATCATTTTCCAATCTTTTCCCCACCATTGCCCCATCATTTTCCCGTCATTGCCCCATCATTTTCCCATAATTTCCCCATCATTTTCCTATCTTTTCCCCACCATTTTCCCATAATTGTCCCATCTTTTCCCCGTCATTTTCCAATCTTTGCCCCATCATTTTCCCGTC
>Ga0126342_10016144_pt1 | contig 13039 bp, 9 predicted proteins | sample Cyp1metagenome_FD_92528 | JGI IMG/M metagenome (GOLD analysis project Ga0126342, IMG submission 92528) | Coral microbial communities from Lord Howe Island, Old Settlement Bay, Australia - Cyphastrea 1 metagenome | ecosystem: Host-associated > Invertebrates > Cnidaria > Coral ... | reverse complement strand
GAAATGGGTCCGAAATGGGTCCGAAATGGGTCTGAAATGGGTCCCTCTCAGTTGGTGTTGTTTTTTCTTCCACAGAGTTGTGAATCCTCAGCATCCAAAGTTCATGGCCAACCTAAAAAAGGGGTCTTATATAGCTTTCCCAGATTCTCCCATTTTCGCATCTAGCCATCCAGATCTGGCCGAGGCGCCGCAGTTTCATTAGCAATCCCTTCTCACCGTTGGTCGAGTTCACACATCTCATGCTCTGAGTCACCAGATCTGCGGTGTTCGGCGGCAAGACCTGTCCTGTCGCAGGCCTAGGCGCCCCTTGCGGCTGAGTGGTTGGTATCTTCCATTCATCATCTGATTCCAGGCCTATAAACTACGTCATGCGTGTATACATAGTATACATAGTATATACTATACTGCAAACTGTCTTGCCTAATGATCCCACAGGGATCTATATATAGTCTATACATATATATAGAGAGAGAGAGAGAGCTATGCTGGTTGATGGTTTTCCCTCCTTCTGAAACATATGCACCGTGCACCGATCGTGTCACCAGGGAACTGCATCGTCAAGGTGACATACTTTGGCACGGCCGCTTCGAAGACAAAATTGGTCATCGGTACATTCCTCCAATGTGGTGCCCACAAGCGGTAGCCAAGTTGGTTTACAAGTAGCTAAGTAGCCTATCTGTTGGGCTAATGGGATATACTATATATATATATATACCCTCTGGTAAACTAACATAGCAAACTGGATAATAACCATGTTTAATGGTGATTTTTTCTCACTATTTCAATGGCCATTTTCAATAGCAAACTGTTAGTCATTACCAGAGGGTATATATAAATAGATCGGTAGATAGCAATGAAATCACCAGCTTCCACCCTGGTGGGAATCATTTGCCTATGATGGCCTGGAGCAACCTAGTGGCCTAGCGACTGTCTTACTCCCAATATGTCAATTTTACTGGGGAACATGATGATAAGCAGCAAGGCTTTGAGGTTATTACTTGCGTTCATGCCTTCGAAAGCCGGAAAAACCAAGCATTAGGTTGACGTTTGGCATTTTGATGATGACTTTGTGCTGGGCATTTTAATAAATAGCATTCTGAAATGACCAACTGGTAGCCCGGTGATCATGCGCAACGCCCCAGAAAAAAACAAAAAAAACTGCCGCAGGTGCAAGTGCAAAGAACCTGTGGGACATCTACACTTCTTCTACTTTGGACCCAGTATGGCCAATCCATCTGCTTCTTTTACCTTCGCCCATTCGCAGCCCGAAAACATGCCAAATAAGTACCTATAGAAGGTTGACCCAGTCATATTGATGCCATTCCAACAATTCCCTCTCCCTAATATTGAACAAATCCCTTCAATAGTCCCTTAAATATGTGGTCTTATCCCCTACATCCACCATGCTTCTGGCAAGGTGTGCAATACATGTCAATATATATGTGGAAGATATTATGGTTAAATCATGATAATAGTTTTATGTTTAGCCATTTAGCCAATAAAGAATGTGCATATCTTCATAATCTTAGATTGTGGCTTTAAACAAATGACCATAATTTAACCAACCAAGAACCGGGATATAAAAAATATTAGTCAATGGGAAGGATTATCGCATATAATCCCATATATTATGGAAAATAAAAAAAATGAAACCACCAAGCAGTTTTGATCTGTCAAATTTGCCTCACCCCGGGGGCCCAAAAAAAAAGGCGCGATGCGCCGCGATGGCGAAGTCAGCCAAGGAGCAACGAATTGGTGAACTTTGCTAGGACGGATGTGGAACCATCCGCATCCTCCAGAGCTTTGCGACGTTGGGAAACGGACGTTGGGAAGAAAACAAAATGGCATGAAGGTATGGGAAGTTGGACTTTGATGAGAACATGTTAGATTGACAAGTTGGATTTTTTTGAAGTTGGACTTGTTATTGAGCAGAAACATGTTGTTTACACCTGAATTGAACATGGAACCACCAAAAAAATGGAATCTAATGGGAAAACCTCAGCGTAGTTGGGATTTGCGGGTTCAACATATTCAGACCATTCGAGGATAAGTTATAAGTTAAAACATGTCAAACATATGAATCTAGAAGACCCTCTGGTAAACGTTTACATAGCTATTGAAAATCACCATTTTTTATAGGTAAATCAACTATTTCTATGGGCCATTTTCTATAGCAAACTGTTAGTTGAATAGTATAGAAACACATGAACCCCAAACAATCCTTGGATTTCAATGATTGCAAAATATCACCATGGATTGACCAAATTTTGAAACCTGGAACATGGACCATGGACATCCATGGACCATATCAACAACGCACCTTGCGAGGATAGAAGGTGATCTTCAAGCCATTCCTTGGGAGCTCAAAATGCGCTCTGGGCGTAGTGAAGGGATGGGTATCACTTGATGCTCCAGGTGTTATCGGACACCGAAATGTGAGGCCCTGTGGATGGGCCAGCGAAATCCTGCACCAGGCAGGGTAGATGGTTATCCCATCTAATAATCCCATGATTTGCCGTGTTTCATAGGAATCCCAATAGTTACCCTGCCTGGTGCACGATTTCGCAACCATCCACAGTATGTCATGATACGTCACGAAAACAGGTGAAACATGGGAAAACCAAAGATGAAACCCAAGAAGGCCCGTTGCCAAGGACAAAATCATCGGGAGGCACGCCCTCTGCTGCGACCAAATCCTAATGTTTGTTGGGTCAAGCCGCACCCTTGTAGCGTCCTGATTTTGCGTTAGTGGCATTCGACACGTGCACATGCTTGTGAATCCTGAAAATGACAATGTAGATATGCATGATCTCTCATAGTGGCATTCTAGACATATTTTTGGACATCATGTACACATTGTGATCCCTCAAAAAATGTATGTTGTTAAAGTAAAAATCCATCATTGTCATTGGGACACTGGTCTTTCCACCTAGAGGTACTTGGTTCAGGTCGGGTGAAGACCTACCAGTCATCCCCTGATAGTCCGCAGTGCCTGGAGGTATACGGTCCGGTACTGTATACCCGCAAATAGCCATACTCGTTGGACTGGTGTCAGGGAAAAATTACAAGAAACCCTAAATATATATATATATTATGAATATTTATGGTAAAAACCAGGGTTTCCTGTAGATCTTCCCTCAAACCAATCCACGGACATATGTCTAATGGGAAAATTGTTATTTATCTAATTGATTTGCAAGTTATGGAAAATCCACCATTCCTAGATGATTTTGCCATTCAAACCTCCATTTAGTTTTGGGATTTCCCAGCTAGCCATGTTCATTACCAAAGGGTATCCCATTAATTGTCCCACTAACCATTATTAACTCATGGTGAACCAATAATACTAGCCATTATTAACAACGTACGAGGGTATATCTATTGCTAATATTAACCCATTGCTAAACCTAAATATATAGCCATAAGTAATATTAGCCATTATTAACCATACTAACAGCCAATATATATATATATATATATATATGTATATGTATATATGTGTATGTATATATATATATACATACGTATATATATATAGCCATTATTAATAGTAGATAGTATGCCATGATTGACCATATCATTAACCATATCTGTCACCATATATTAACCATCATAAATCATAAATATTCATAAATAATATAGCCAATATTTTATTCGCCTTTAACCATACAATGTGGGGCCCCCCAGTTATAAGTTGGTTTATAAACCCCATGAACTATGGTTATAAGTACAATAAACCATAGTTATTGGAGTTATAGACCAACTTAGCTATCTAAGGGGCCCCACATTGTATTAATCATTCATGAACCATCATTAACCTTCCTCCATTGCCATGTGACTTCTCGAAGGCCACCATCGGTGCCGCTTCCGTCGCCGCGGGCGTGACGCCCGCGGGGCCACCCAGGATGTCCAGCAGGCCGTCGCCGGACATGGGGGCCTCGTTTTTTTTTTTTGGTTCATAAATTGGGTACCCCAAGAATTGGATGGTTAATAACCATGACTTAATGTTATAAAATATAATTGGATGGGTTATATAACTTAATAGCAAAGTTATATACAGGATGAATTGGATGGGTTATATGACCTTGTATAATACAAAGAAACATTGGCTTAATGTGTCTTTTTTTTTCCGGGTTTTTAAGGTTGACCGATACCCTGGGGTATAAACCTTATGTGATTTGGTAAGTCGGAAACATGTTGGTAATCATGTTAGGTGTTGATGATAAACACAAAATTGAGGAGTTTACGATCAAAACGAAAGGGATTCGATCAAAACCAAAGGGATTCGATCAAAACAAATATTGGATTTTGATGCTCCATTCTTCCTTAGCTAAGTCGGAAAACATCACTATATGAACTACGTAGGAATTCTGGAGAGTTGTGGTCATTATTTCACGCTGATAGTCTGGTTGGTGGTATACCTACCCCTCTGAAACATATGAATTCGACGAAATTCCCAATATATGGAATATCATAAAATTCCATGGTTCCAATTTATAGTTGATTTACCTATTATAAATGGTGATTTTCCAGTTCGCAAACTGTAAAGGTTTACCAGAGGCTAGATTCCATGGCTGGCCCACGCTGGCCCAAAAAACCTGGTGATTTCACCCTGTCCTGTCCTGAGGAATGACCTATCCATAGCTGCTAAATGGATAGATTCATCCCATAGCTGGTTGGTGGTGCAATAACCATGGTTAATAGTGATTAATAGTGATGAATAGTGGTGCAATAACCATGGTTATTAGTGATTTTTATACCTGATCTAATGAATAATATAGCTGGTTGGTGGTTGACCTACCCCTCTGAAAAATGATGAAGTTCGTCAATGGGAAGGATGACATCCCATATATGAAATGGAAAATAGCACATGTTCCAAGCCACCAACCAGGTATTGACCCATGCCAGATTTTCATCAGATTTCGGAATCTCTAACACAGAATGCATGATGTCGGATGCCTGGCTGCCTAAGCAGCGGTCTGATTCCGAATGAGGCCACTATCACGTTGATTCATGTTAATTCAAACGTTGATTCATGTTAATTCAAACTAAAACCAGATTTTCCTAACCTATGCATTCAAGATTCCTATCGAAAATTATTCCTGGTCACCTGACAATGGAATTTCTGTAAGGCAGGGCCCAAATTCCAACGACCGCCATTTGTGTGTCAGCTATTGGACGCAGCTCAACCCACTTAAGAAAAGTTTCTGGAGCTGGCGCTGCCGCAGGGCCTGCCAATGGGTGCCGGATAGGATTCAACCACATACCCCTGGTAAACGTTTACGTAACTATGGAACATCACAATTTTGAATGGGAAAATCCACTATAAATGGCAATTTTCAATAGCTTTTTGTATGTTTATCACAGGGTATTTTTCAGGGACCCTCCCTGCCTCCATCAAGCAGGTCGAGAAGATCCCCACCTCCAGACAATCAGCGACATGTGTTTTTTCAACCGTGCTTTGGCTTCAACACCGTTTGAACGTATACATATACAATTTAAAGAAACAAGAACATCGAGCAGCCAAAAGAACACAAGCAGTAATTGTGGTGCACATATGATGGCAAAATATTAGGGTGTCCTTTTGTTCCCTTTCTGCTGCTTGACGTATATATCCATAAAAACAACAGGCACAAGACTAATTAATGGCTGATCAATCATGCCTTATATCATATCACATTCTATCAAAGAACCAACAGGGGGGTTGAACATAATATCATATCCATTAATTATATGTCATGTATATGCCTTATGAATTGCTGAAATCACCATTTTGGTTGGCTAAAACGGCTAAAATCCCATGAACATCCCATGTTGGATGGGATGTAAGCTCACCATGAACAAAGAACTCCGTTGCCAACGGCCCGAAGAATGCTACCCCCCTTTCGCCGTGCTTCCACCACTGGCCGCAGGGTAGGCCGCCGGTGCAGGGCTCGTGGAGGGTACTGCTGCTCCAGAGGGCGCGTCCAACAGGTCGTTGAGATCTAGCCTTGGAAGCAATGGATCAGCCATCCTCGGGGCGGAAAGAGCTGGTTTTAATGTCGAAAAGGTGGGTTTACTATTGGTTTCATAGCTCTATCTTTGGATATCTTTGGGCAACAAAAATGGGCTTCTACTTCTACCTGAAAATTTCTACCAAGGAGTGTTGTATCATTTTTTTCGGGGGGATGGTTGATGAATGTTGAGCTGCTGATGGTGATTTCAGACCACCCACAGGGCCAACTGCGTAGTGGGTAGTGGGGCATGTCTCCCGCCTAGAATGTCAACAGTAAGTATTGGTTCAATGCTGAAAGAAGTGAATGGAAATGATGTCATGGAATGTCATGGAACTCTGGCCCCGACCAAAAGGTACAGCATCCCCAAACACCATCAAACAGCCCCCCCGCAGTCAAAAGTTGTTTTGCACACCCCAATATAATGATCATACAATATCATATGCCAGAGTTATTGAAGTTATAAACCAACCTAGCTATACTGTTCCGGGGTCCTAACTTGGAGGGTTTTCTGCATTTGCGGTGATTAACCGCTGATCAATTCCAAGTCACAAATCTTTGCCGCCTGAAGCTGCTACGACCGGCGCAGCACTACCAGCAGCTCCAATCTCCTTCTCGGGAACCGGCATTCGGTCTAAAATGCCTTTCACGTGACGAAGCGAACGGAGCAATAGATTTTCCCAGATGGATGCGACCCAACATGTTGCAACCAATCCCAAAGTGCCAAAGTTTTTGTTGATTGGGGGTTAGTTGTGCTAAGTAAGGGGTGGAAAGAGAAATCAATGTTTGGAAGCACTGTGATTGATTTGCAGGTCATGTTCTAAAAAGTAGTAACACTGGCCAAGACAACACCAACAAAAATAGGGATCTGCCACTGGTGAATGGCGAAGCATTCGTTACAACAGATTCTGAGTGCGTGGCGATTGTCTTGGGTAATATTCTTTCTCAGGGATAGAACATGCGGAACATGTGGAGAACACTAATATTCAGGTCCCAATGGGCCTGGTACGGGTGTCCATCCAATCAAATCAGGATCGCTCACACAAAATGACGAGGTCTGGGCCTAGCCCGCAAACTGTTGCAAAATTGCCCCACCTGGCCGATGAGGATCCCACTCAGAGTGCAGGAGTTCTAAGAATTCGCAGGAACGTTGCTGAAGATCCACGTGGAGGGAAGTGTCAAATCTTCTCAGCAGCTTCCTCTGGAGATTGTGGGCTTCATGAGGCCACTTTCGGGTGAACTCCCATCTTTGAGCGCAACATATGAGTGGTTTAATGGGTGTTTATGGTGGTTTAATGGGATTTAATGGGATTTAATGCCCATAAGTGCTTTGATACTTAAAGCTTGAAACTCACTGATAAACCATAAACTCATCAACACAGGTGTTTGACCAAATACATACTCATCATTTTGCTTCATGACACTACATTACTACATATCCCCAGCCATTAAAAATCTCAAATTTTACTTATCCCCATTTGTGGCAAGAAAAATAAGATGTAATGAAAACCCTCATGCAATTAAAGATATAGACATGTGTCCGTTTAGTTTGATCTCTTACCGAACTTAAGATGGTAATGTTTAAGCATGTTTCATGTATAGCACCACCCAAAAAATAGAACAATATTTCATCACCATGTCAGATTCGGATTTTACTTCTCTATCTTTTTTGGCGATTAGATACATAGTATTCAAACAAATTACCTAAAGGTCGCCAGTAGTATCAACCCAGGATTAATAACCCCCCAGTTTACTAAATGGGGTGTGCTATATATAAAGGACAATCTCATTATTTTGGGAACCCAATTGGTAATCTAATCTAGGGTTCATTATAATCCTTGGTATTCCTCGGTCCAGTACTCCTCCATGAATCTTCCCAACTATTACTGTAGCCCGAAACTATGAATCTTGGTACCTGGGGGTTATTAAACCTGGGTACTATAGCTATCTCATGTTATCCCACTATAACCCCATTATAACTATAGTTACCCCAATAACTAGTAACTATAGAGTTATCAAATCCCATGAATTATAGTACAAAGAGTCCTTTAACCATCCCATTATAAATTACCATCTGGTTATGACTAACATAGCCATGGAAAGATCCACCATGCTATTAAGAACGGTAGTCACCATCTATTTCGATTAGGGCCATCGAAAAACCATGGCTATGTTAGTCATAACCAGAGGGTAAATCCCATTAAATCCCATTAAATCCCATTAAACCACCATTTTCCTATGGTTTTCCTATGGTTTTCCCATTAAAACCTCCATTTTCCTATGGTTTTCCTATGGTTTTCCCACTAAAACCTCCATTTTCCTATGGTTTTCCTATGGTTTTCCCAGTTCGTGACTCGCCAAGCGTCTTGATCTTCTCGGACTCGCCCGGGCACCGGGTCACCAGTTTGATGAGCGCCGCCGCCACCAGGCAGTGCGTCGCAGACGCCTTGTCCGCCACGGGCGGTTTGCGCACCACGTCGTAGAGAAGGTCTAAGACATCGCCTGGGGGCTCGGGCGATGTCTAGCCATGAGTTTCTCATTGAGATTTTCACCCAGAAATCGATGATTCACCATAGGAAGCCAAAACGAAAAGCCTCACTTTCTCTTATTTTCATGGTAAACGTTTACATAACTATAGAAAATCACCATGTTCAATGGGAAAATCCACTATAAATGGTCATTTTCAATAGCTATGTTAAATTACCAGAGGGTATTTTCATGGTTTCCAACTCAGATCAACGACGTTGTTCTCGCACGCCTTGAAATGAGAGTATTGGATGTATTGGCACAATGCGAGCGGGAGAAGCATAACGTTGGAAGTTGAATGCTCACATGCCCGAGTTTGGTGAATGTGGCAACATGCCAATTCAACCACTTGAGCGAAAGGATTATCACCGAGTGAAGTTGAACACCAGTGGGCGAACTTGGGTGCTCAAAGGGCCATCGCTGCTTTCAACATAGAAGTGGCCAAGGAGCAGTTTGAGTTTGAAACCAAGAGGACAGGAAACAACATGAACTTTGAGGACCTACTACCTTGAACCCCCGTGAAATACACAATTCCCACCCATCTCTAAGGGCAACAGGTGCGTGGTTAAGTGTCCGTTTGTACTGCTCAAAGTCGCACTGTTGCACCCTTTTGCTGCTAAATCAGTTGTTTGTCTAGTTTCTGAATTATTGATTACAATACGATACAATTACGCTCCCATCTTTTGGTGGATTACCATCTGGTTATTTGACATAGCCATGGAAAATCACCCTTTTTAATAGGTAAACCATCTATAAATGGGCCATTTTCCATGGCTATGTTAAGTAACCAGAGGGTAACTTCAACTCATCCACGCACAAACAAAAAACACAATAAACACTTTAAATGCTCGTGCTCGTAAATCCACGCATAAACCCATCACGCTATGGACACCCAACTCTTTATATAAAACAAAAAACCCAAACACAAAATACTAAACTATCCCCAAAAAAAACATAGGCTTATATAAGTCTACATGATAGTGTAGATTATGTAGATTAAATAGATTATATAGATTATATAGATTAGATAGATTAGATAGATTATATAAATTATATAGATTATATAGTTTCTATAGATTACATAGATTGAATAGTTTATACAGATTGTATAGTTTCTATAGATTATATAGATTATATAGTTTATATAGATTATATAGATTATATAGTTTATATAGATTATATAGTTTCTATAGATTATATAGATTATATAGATTAAATAGATTATATAGATTATAAAGTTTCTATAATTATATAGGTTATATAGTTTATATAGATCATATAGATTATATAGTTTCTATAGTTTATATAGATTAAATTATATAGATTATATAGATTATATAGATTATACAAATTATATAGATTATATAGATTATATAAATAGTTTATATATGATTATTATTCATTTGTACTTATTACTTCATGCAGTTTCACCCAATCTTCCCATGGATCTCCCCATGGTGAAAGATCACCTTAAAGGTCCCGGTAAGCCCAGGCACTGGAGCTCACCGCGGCCAAGGGTTGATCGTCGGGGCCGACGGCCGTGGGTCCCGAGACCAACAAATCGCCGAATTCCCCGAGGCACCAAACGCCCACGTGGACCAAGGCCTCCTGGCGCAAGATCCAAAATTTCAAAAGTGACGACTGAAGTGGTATGTGGAATTGTGTTTTTACCTATAATATAGATAGATAGATAGATAGATAGATAGATAATTATAGGTATATAATACACACTAAACCTATGAACAATATATAAATATAATATACATACATACATACATGCATACATACATACATACAGACATACATACATACATTACATTACATTCCATTCCATTCCATTACATTACATTACATACATTACATACATACATTACATACATACATTACATACATTACATACATTACATACATTACATACATTACATACATTACATACATACATACATTACATTACATTACATTACATTACATTACATTAATACATACATACATACATTACATTACATTACATTGCATTACATTACATTACATTTCATTACATTACATTACATTACATACATACATACATTACATTACATACATACATACATACATTACATACATACATTACATTACATTACATTACATTACATTACATTACATTACATTACATTACATTACATTACATACATACATTACATACATTACATACATTACATACATTACACACATTACATACATTACATACATTACATATATATATATATATATACATGTATATACTGTATATCTTGGAGGGGAATTATGTTGTTGTTTTTTATATGTTCAAGATTTAGATGTAGATATGCACCTGGAATTCTGCACTTAGATCTAGTGGGTAGACACGATGGTACAGTTGCAATCATCTCCGGACAGGTTTGTCTTTCTGCATCCCTTGCCCTCATCATATTCATAGATATACACGATATAAAACATCAGCTATCTTAATATGATATGTATATATATATATAAGTATCAATGTTAGTATTTATATATATATTGAACATTATATGTATTATAAACATATATATATATGGAAATATATATGTATAAATTTATAGATATGTGTATATTTATAGAAAAATATATATATATGTTATGTGTGTAACAATGCCGCAGGATACTGCAGACATGTTGTCCCTAACCAGGGGTAAGCCGACAAACGATGGCCATGGCCAGCCGGCATCCCGGTCTGGTTTGAGGCGCCAGCGTCACCATCCCATCTGATCAGCGACCGTGTCCTGGGAGAGGCTTTCCCGCATGTTGGCATAGAGCTTGATGACTGTGTACGAGTGGAGTTCCTGTTTCGGGTTTTGAGTCGGGGTGGGAAAGAAAAAAGGCTGTCTCCAAGGGGCACCCACTGGCAATTTCTCAAGGTGGCAATATGTTGCAATCATCATGATAAAGAAGTTATTGTTTTCATCTAACATACCTTATGTTCATTTATTTTTGGGTAAACTTAGTCGCTGGGGTTTTGGTGGGTGGCATGCCCAGAGTCTGGAATGCACAAGTGACAAATGTGGCCGACATTCACCACATGCGGGGATCACATGACCTCGCCCTGTCTCTGGGTCAAGCCGGAATACTCAGACACCTCAATCCTTGTATCCATAATCAGTGTCTTCGCAATGAAATAGGATGTCTTTCAATGATGATTTTGGGAGGCTACTAGTATCATTGAACCAGCTTTTTGAGGTCATGCTCCACCAACAAAATGGAAAACAACATCTCACGCGATCAGAAAATTACAGCAAACCCTATACTTCCAAGTGTAGTTCCAGGTATATTCGTTGTTTTTTAGAGTTCTATATATATATATATGTTATATCCAAACATCTTGGAGGTTTTATAACACAATGGTTATACCCATAACCCAGCCCAGCCAAAGGGCTGGAGTTGCTGCAACTACTCGGCAGAACTTCTCTCGTTGCTCCTCCTGCGGCGACGTGCAGAAAAACGTCCGACTTTCCTACGCAAATTGCGAGTTTATGTGAATTGATCCAGTCAAAATCGGATTCTTAAACATCAAACATATACTGTTTTATCTAACCATCTCGCTCTCTCTCTCTCTCTCTCTCTCTCTCCCCATCGCCATCTAACCATCAAACATAGGGATTTTAGCCACATTTACCAAGTGGGAGGGATAAACATCCAAGTGGAAGTTACTCACGATTCCAGCAAGTCCCATATGCTTTTTGCCACCCCTCCAGCGATTGCAGGCCCCAATGGCCGAAAATAAAGAAAAACACTGCTGAGCTGGACAACAGAATCGAAGCACCTTTGTTGGTTGATTACAGTATAGGGTACAGTAGTATTACCCAATATTTAGAGAATATCGTATTCTATTATCGGACACCAACAGAATCAACATATATATATAATGTGTCGTATATAATGCAATAATATAAAACAATATGTAATCCCAGTCTAATCCTTTGGCTCATGACTAATTCAAGTCCTCAAAATTTGCAGGTCCCAGCCTTCACATGGCTGCCTCCGAGACACATGATCTTGATCAGGGTATCCTTAGAGCTATGTCTCCAGCCACGGGGCCCCTTGGGACCCCAGAACCAGCACTTTTGGCCCCCCTTGTTTCGCAGTATCCGACTCAGCTTCAGAAACAATCCAATGTTGAGGATAAATGGCCTTGAACAAACCCAAATCCAAAAAACAGTGTTTTTCTACAAGTTTCTTTGAAATTCGCAAATCACGTCACTCCTTTTTCCACGCAACAGCCGTTGGCCCGTTGGCCATCCGTCGCCTGTAAGGTGCAATATTCTGCAGCAAAGTCTCGATCTGCCACTGTCGATTGGGAGAAAACTTCTCTACAGCCATGCAGAGTTTGCTGCACAACTCCTCTTTGAAGTCCTAGGGGCGCTGCGAAGCATGGCGAAGCATGGCGAAGCATGGCGAAGCATGGCGAAGCATGGCGAAGCATGGCGAAGCATGGCGAAGCATGGCGAAGCATGGCGAAGCATGGCGAAGCATGGCGAAGCATGGCG
>Ga0126342_10016143_pt1 | contig 13039 bp, 16 predicted proteins | sample Cyp1metagenome_FD_92528 | JGI IMG/M metagenome (GOLD analysis project Ga0126342, IMG submission 92528) | Coral microbial communities from Lord Howe Island, Old Settlement Bay, Australia - Cyphastrea 1 metagenome | ecosystem: Host-associated > Invertebrates > Cnidaria > Coral ... | reverse complement strand
TTTCCTATCTTTTCGCGCATCTACATCTTCTTTCTTCTGATCTTTTCTCTTCTGACTCTTCTCACCTCTGCTTTTCAACTGTCCATATTGTCGGAAGTATAGCTTCTAAACTTCCTTCGATAAGGCCCAAAAAAAAGGCCGATGTTTCCGGGAATATCAAGATGGCCAGAAAATTGGGGAACTAACGTAGCTCCATCTGTTGGATCCTCGAATTCCGATGTCACAAATGTCATCTGAGGGGGGCCAGAGGTATCTTTCCCCATCTTTCCCCCATTGGAATGGGTACCGTTGCTGAGTTTGCTGAGTTTGCTGAGTTTGCTGAGCATCTGAAAGTCCACAAATTCCCGGGCAAGACCAAAGTCAGCGAGTTTCAGCACGCCCTGGACTTGCTGGACTTGCTGGACTTGCTGTGTGATCCATGATATCCAACTATTCAACATAGTATGTCTGAAAATGGGGTATACCCCCAAAAAAATAGCCATAAAAAGTAGGGATAATGATCAGCAAAACCATTGGGTTTTTTGGGGTACACTATTTTCAGACAAACCCATATAATATTGACAGATTACTCGAATATGAAAGCTGTCATTGTAACCCCGATTCCGCTGTCGAAACTATTGGTGGTGGGACATGGGGCATTCTCCAGTTGCAAGTGGGGTTCCCACGAAGTCAACATGTATTTCCCTGCAACTGTCGATAGCAAACCCCACAACTCTGGGATTTGTTCAGCTGCGCTGGGGATGTTCCCCCTGGGATTTTCCCTCGATTTTCCCTGGCCTTGTTGTTCAAGAGCAGGTTTGACAGCTTGATATCCCGATGGATCACCGAGGCAAGGTGTAGGCACTCAACCTCGATTCCATGAAAAGGTCACCGGGGAAGAAATGGGGCGATGATTTTTCTGGGCTCAACCACCAACCACCTATGGTCCCAGCAAAATCAGACCTTCAAAGCTCAGTCGCATATCGTGGCATCCTCTGGCCTGGGGTCTTCCAAAAATGACGAAGTCATAACAAAAAAACCACCTGCCACGCCGAAGAACCGCTTTCAGCAGCTGCAAGGTAAGACATTTCACCTCTGGTTGGCTAAAAGGCCGCTCCATCAAGTCCAACCTAAGAGTGGAAGAACATGGGGTTGGAATCTGCAGAAAATGCACATCTGATGAGTCTTGATGGATTTTATCTGGTTGGTTGAGTACTACCTCTCTGAAAATATGAAAGTCAGTTCTGGAAAGTCATAGTCCAGCCATGTTCCAGTCACCACCAACCAGTTCTTCAGCCATCTGCCGCCATGCAGGGTGGATGCTGGAGCCAAGGGACAAAGCACCCACGTCATGCTCACAATACTCAAAGACCAGGAAGACACTCCCGGATTGCCTCACGCGGCGGACCACAAAAATCACGGGCGTCCTTTTAAGGGGGCGTCCAACTCTGTAACCATGTGTAACCATGTGTAACCATGTGTAACCATGTGTAACCATGTGTAACCTGTGTAAGCACCATAGCTTTTTCCAGGGACCCTGCCGGCCACATGCCACTTCACGTAATTCCACGATGTTGGGATGCCTGCGGAGGATGGCCCCCTGCAAAAGTTTCAGATTCCAGTTTTGACGGACGATAATATGGTACCCCCAAATTTTGGTGGTTTGGATCATCATCGTTATTCCATTGAAATAGCACAAATAGCTGGGTAGGTAGACCCCATTTTTAGACACACCCAAAATATCAAATTGTTGGTCATACATCCTACAGTTTATCCAATGATATACCATTATCCCCATACTATATGTATATATATACATATTAGATGATATTAGTTGAATTCTATCCCAATGGGATATAAACATGCGCTAAACTTAATTATTTTTTTGGAGCCTATAAACATTCAGCTATCTCCGGCCTGAGACGCTTCAGAAGCCGAATTTCCCGCAAGGAAATTCTTGGGAAGCCCTCTTTCTCTGCATGGATCCTCACCTGGAGAACGGCCTAATCCTGAAAGCTTATAACAATCCCCAAAGGGTAAAGGTTGATGGATGCTAGAGATATTGGCATGTACATGATGTATTATATATATATATATACATATGAGCGTGCGGTAGTATACACAGTGGTAGAATATGGCAAAGTTAAGCGATTTGCATCGCTTCACATTCTTCAGCTTCGTAATATATCTGTGTGTATCCCCAGCCTACAAGGGACTGAACTGTCTGAGCACTTGATCCGTAGCCATATACATAATACATAGACGTGAATGCATGATAGTACTCAAGCTAAATACATGATAAATAGATATTATGTGTATATTATGTGTATATGATGAGTATGGTTATGCGGCGTATATTATGTGTACATAAAATACATATTCGACACATATTAGTACATACATACACAATATCATAGAATTATCAGTATCAGGCGACCCTTTTTTTCTTCCAATCTTGGCAGCTGAAGAAATGGCCTTCTTCAAGGCGACAATGTCGCCGGTCTCTGTGTCCCGGGCGCGGTAGACGGTGCCATAAGTACCTGGCGGACCAGAGCAGCTGTATCAAAATGGATGGGACGGGATGGATCTGGCAAAATCACCACTTGAAAAAAAACTCTGAATAATAAAACATTGAAAATCAACGTTTCTGAATGTGCTAATTGATGGGGGGGTTCACAAAGCAACTTGTTGAGATTGCGCAATGGCCAAAGCAGGTATCAAACATATCAAAGAAGATGAACAACAAAAAAATAATGAGGACATCTAGGCCTGTGACCCGAAAAGAATCAATGGATTGTTCCAAGCCGGACTCCAAGCCGGACATCGCTAGGCTGAGAGCATGATGGTGAGCCATGAAAATAACATGGATACATTCACCAGAAAAGATCTTTTGATGGCTTGCAGCATTTTTGCGGTAACCACATGAAACTGTGTTCCCCAAATGGAACTAGTGTTCCATACATTGCTTGCGTATTGCACTTTTTTGTTCACCAGTCTATTTGGGTACGGGATAGCAAGTGAAATCAACAGGATTCAACAAACATGGTGACATGGTCATGGTTGAAAGATCCGGAAAGCACTGCTTGCTGGGACTCTCAAATATTTGCGATCCATTATTGGTGCACCCAAGTTTTGGTATACAACCCCCCTGACAAATAGAAACTTTGCATTTTCCCAACTTAGTCGTAATCTCAAATCATCCGAAAAATAAAGAGAAATTGATTCATCCGAAATGGGGATGGAAAGCAAACACCTACACTATTTGAAACACCAGCTAGTAACAGCTAGTACTTCTAATGCTTCTTTATCCGCATGCTTGAATGTGCCCCAACATTGGAAGATTGGAGACACGTCCTCATGTAAAAAATTGAGGACACAATTAGTATACATCATTTACATAAAGTTGTAAACAAACATCAGTCAGGGGTCTCATTGTTTTTTTTTAAATAGGTTTTGGCTGCCAGTCTCATGGTTGGTTGTTGTCTCCACATTCCAACTAGCCCGGTGCAGCCTTCGCCCAGTCGATTGAGCTTCTCAAATACTTCGACACCTGACGGATCTGAGGCTGGGATGATTCACCAACCAGTGGAACAAATGCTGGAGATGTAGAACATACCCTCTGGTAATTTGTAACAGTTTGCTATAGTTTGCTATTGAAATTGGCCATAGAAATAGTTGATTTGCCCGTTAAACATGGTGGATCTTTCCATAGTTATGTAACAGTTTACCAGAGGGCAAAAAAACACTGCAGCGATGCTGCGGGTTGCATATGTTGCATCGGATTCGAGGATCAGATGATCCAAACATGTCAGCATGTTTCCGCTGTGAAATGCTCCTGATAGACAAATATCAAGTGCCTTTCAGCGAATGTTTTTTAGAGACTTGGCTTATACAGACTCTCGGTACAGTAGCGCCACAAGCGCATGTTGAGTCTATGCCAGACCCATGTTGTGCCTGTCTTGCGTGCTGTGTGTTGAGCCCTCCGCATACTCAATGTGCAATAGTAAAGGATGTGTGGAGCCTATGATGGGCCCATTTGGCCTACGCTAAATCTATGCTGAACCTCTTGTAGCCATTGCACTGTTTGCCTTACTCCCAGACCTCCTTTTTGAACCCATTCTGATTGAGCCTGCACTTTTTCGGAAGGATATTGAGCCAGTTTTTTTCGACAAGGCTCCAGACACATCCAACGCCCAGCTACGCTATGCTGAATATACTGGGTGCATCCTGGGCTGGTGCCTCCTGGGCCTTTGTTGAGGCCATCGTTGTCCCGTTGAGTGCTGGCTATGCTGGCTATGTTGAGACATCCGAAGTCAGAAGTCTCGGCACTCTGCGGATTTTGGATATCCTTCAAGATGTTGGGTAACTCGGATGAAAATGAGCTGATCCGCATCAGCAAATCATGGTTTAATGCTGGTAAACCGCCTCTGCGACATGCTTCACAGAAACCCAAAATTGCCCCAAATGCACCTCGACATCTGCCCAAGTAGCCATTGAATGTCATGGCGCCAGAAAGTCTGGACCCTGGACCCTGGATTTTTTGAAAACCTTGGAGAAGCCATCCAAATGCGTGAGATGCGTGAGCACCCCTTCCATAGTTGGGAGTCTTCCTCGAAGCAATGCCTTGCAAAAGAACTTGTCACCATTTTTTTCGGCGCAGTGTCTGAGGCATTGTTCTGGCATTACCAAAAGGCCATGGGCTTCACATGTTGACTCTGCATTGGATCACGGGATATGATACGCGTGGTACCTGGTTATACCTGCAGCTTCATCTTTGTGATCGAGCTTTTTGGAAAAAAAAATCCCCTGAAGGCCTCAGCATTTTGCAAGGTGTCAGCCTTATTTTCAGCTTGAGGCTTAAAAAGTTGCGGTAAAACAAGGCTGGACTCCTAGGATGCTGCTGAGTTCCGCTCTGGCGGCAACGGTGATGTGCCAAGAACCGGTGAGCCTCTGGTTATGACTAACAGAGCCATGGTTAAAACCACCATTTTTAATGGGAAAATCCACTATAAATATCTATTTCTATGGCCATTTTCAATAGCTAACTCTTGACATAACCAGAGGGTACATTATCCAAGAAATTTGCGGCCGCGGCTTCTGAACATTGGTCCTTCATGCACCACTGGATCTGCGTCGGAAAAATCTTCGTCCACTGGATCCCCGATGTTTTTTGCTTCGAAGTTTGAGTGGAACCTGGAGTCTGAGCTCTGATCGGTTTCGTGTTTCGATATGTTTCAACATGTCTCAATAGTTTTCAATAAACAGGACCTGCATCTTGCCCGGGATACCCGGGATATATCTCTGCGCCGTTGAAGACCTTCATACCGCTGCAAGCTGTCTTCGAAAATCAGTGGTGTGGTGACATGTTAGAACCATAGTCCAGTGCTCCAGGTTCTACATGCTTCACATGTTTCTGCTTGTGCCAAATGGTTTCGGACATTTTGATTTCTCTGGACTAGTCAATTTTGTTCCGAAGTGGCATTTCTGGCCGTTCATCTGCTTCTGGACCAACACCAGACTTGCACATCAAGTTGAAGGAGAATCTTGGCAGCATATTTGATACCACATGTGAAAAATAAACAGATCACATCGCTTACATTAAGAGAAAACCATATTCCAGTCCTCTTGAGACATGTTCCGTTTCAAACCATTTCGGTCGCAGATACCGCGAGTCATGAATTTCTTCAACAAGTCTTGTCACACCCCAGCAAAAGCCTGTCGCTGGTGGTCACAATCCTGTAGATATGTGCAGGGTCTTGGCGGGCAATTTTCCAATTGAGCGGCAAACATCACCACATTTTCGCGGATTTCCAAGGTGGGCTAAGACGCAAATTGGCAGGCACTTGCACACGCGCAAGCATAGAGGCATCATTTTAGGGGCCTCTTTCAGGATTCACGTCCCAATCAGCTCGAGAGCTGCAGTTTCAACATGGTTCAACTTCACACCTTCTATCAAACAGTCCTACCAAACATATCAAACATATCAACATTTCTAATATCTAGATAGATAGATAGATAGATAGTTAGATAGATAGATAGATAGATAAAAAGATAGATAGATAGATAGATAGACAGTGGATAGATGGATAGATGGATAGATGGATAGATGGATAGATGGATAGATGGATAGATGGATAGAGGGATAGAGGGATAGAGGGATAGAGGGATAGAGGGATAGGGGGATAGATGGATAGATGGATACATACGTATACGTATACATATCCATATGCATATCCATATCCATTAATAAGCATATCCATATGCATACACATCCACATCCACATGTGCATGTACATGTTGATGTACCTATGTGTATAGTTGTGTCAGCACATGTACATGTATGTGTATATACCCATATATGTGTATATGGATATGTGTATGTAAACACATGTGATGTATATATATATACATATATATATATATATATAATATGATATTTCTATGTACGTAAAATTGTGTATATGAAGACGCATACTGCAGGTGGACATCTTTTACAGCAACAAAAACAAACTCAGTCGCTATGACATGTTCCACACTCAGAGCTGCCCCAGGTTACTGGTCAAATTTGTACATCTGGACCAATATCAAGGACCTCAGTTGCACGGTGCGGTGACGTGACTGGTGCGTTTTTTTCCGGCTCAAGCAGTGTTTTAGCTCCCAACCTGGGGTTGGAAAGCCCAATAATCCCACCTGAGCACAGTCTCATTTTTAGACTGATGAAAAGCCAAAAAAAACGGCACAAAATTATGTACTTTATGTCACTTTAGTTCTGTTCTTTGAAATGAATGATACTTGAGAGGGGGAACACGAAAGGTAGGTGATCAAGAAGGGGAACCAAAGCCTCTGCGTGTAAAAATTGGCTGTGTGTAAAAGTGCGCTGTGTGCACAAGCGTCTGTGTAAAAGTGCGCTGTGTGCAATTGTTTTTCTGTGTAAAGGCATCTGTGTGTAAAAGCGTCTGTGTAAAAACTGCTGTGCACGGAAACTTCTGTGCGTAAAGGTTTCTGTGCGGAAAACAAGAATTGTGTAAAAGCTGCTCTTGGAAAAGTTTCTGCGTGTAAAAGTTTAGGTGTGTAAAAACTTCTTTGTGCAGTCTGTGTTGACAAGTTTTTTCTGTGTCAATGTTTTCCTGTGTAAAAGTTTCTTTGTGTAAAAGTTGTTCTGTGCAAAGGTTTCTCCGTGTAAAAGGTTCTGTGTTTAAAAGAGCTTGTGTGCCTTTATTTATGCGTGCAAAAGCATCTTTGTGCAAAGCATCGGTGCTTAAAAACTTCTGTGTGTAATTTGCGTAAAAGCCTCTGTTTGTAAAGGCGTCTGCGTGCAGAAGTTTATCTGTGCACAAACCTCTCTGCGTAAGAGTGCGCATAAAAGCTGCTCTGTGTACAGGTTTCTGTGCGTAAACGTCGTCTGTTTGTAGAAGCGTACCGGTGCAAAATGGTCACCACAGCCAAATCCCAAACAATGAAACAAAAGAATCCAAACTCTGTTTGCTGCCGTTACGTTGTTGATGGCGGTGATCCGCACGGGGCACAAGGCATCATTTTGGCTGTGTTAAGCCAAGTTTTTAAAAGCCTTCGGGACAAAAAACGCCGCAAATGTCCATGTTTTTGGCGCCTCACAGGCCAAAAACCACGGTACTGTTATTGTTACTGCTACTGTTACTGCTACTGTTACTGTTACTGTTGTTGTTGTTGTTGTTGATGTTGTTGTTGTTGTTGTTGTTGCTGCTGGTGGTGGTGGTGGTGGTGGTGGTCTGTGTGACTGTGTGACTGTGTGACTGTGTGACTGTGTGACTGTGTGACTGTGTTACTGTGTTACTGTGTTACTGTGTTACTGTGTTACTGTGTTACTGTGTTACTGTTACCCCTGCTTTTTTTCTCAGTCTTGCAGTGGCCGAAAATCGTCAAATAGTGTGTTCGCATTTGTTTAAGACTCTCGGAGCAAAAAAAAACACCCTAATTAAATACCGATTTTTGTTGCGCCTTGGCAGCCCAAAAGCACGGTATTTACGATGTGTTTTGCTTCTGGTCGGAAAAACCACGGTATTTACAGTGTTTTTTGGACAGCACCGAGCAAAAACAGTGGTATTTGCGCAGTTTTAGAAGTGATTGTTCCATGCAAAAATCACAAAACCCATGTAAATATATATATATATATTATATATATAGAGAGAGAGAGAGAGAGTCTTTGGGGTCTGATTTTTGTGTTAGGGTGTGTGTGTGTGTGTTTTGGGGTGGAGGATTTTGGGGGGTGCCTCAGGATCTTGGCGTCGATGCGGTGAAAAATGTAGGCGGTGTCCTGATCTCTGGTGATTTTTCATACCCTCTGGTAAACTAACATAGCTATTGAAAATGGTGATTTACCCATTAAAAATAGTGATTTTCCATAGCTATGTTAGTTTACCAGAGGGTAAAGGGAACATCATGGACTAATCATGACTAATCACCATCATTTTATATGTTACATATTTATATACATGAAAATATACATTTATTGGACACGTGTTTTTGAACAACATCGGAGCATCAATGGTTCATTGCATTGTGCTTGGTCACCTATGGTGGTTGCTCAAAAAAGGCGCCATCAGCAGCCTTGCTGAATTTGATATGGAACCAATAGGAAATGGTGATAGGAAAAACCTCGAGAATCTTCGAGACCTACTTTTTCGGGGACTTCCCATTTTCCCCATTTTCAGGGTACCATGGTACCATGGCCACCGATGGCAGCCAGTCCGTCCCAGAGTCCTCCACCACTGGATTGGGGGTAAAAACCTCCACCAGGATGTCATAGAGAACGGCCATCTGAAAGCGAAGTTAAGCTGAGAACGGCGCTTTCAAAAAAAAAAACAGGGGATGATTCAGGAAAACATAGGAGGTTGGGCAACAATCTGGCACTCGAACCAACAAACTAAAACGAGCAACTACATGAATATAATAATATAATATGAGATAAGATCATATAATATAAAATTTAAAAATATTAAAAAAAATAAAATAATATGATATGTATGATATGTATGATATGTATGATATGTATATATATATATGTATGGTTCCCTTAAGCGACTTTCTTGCTGGGAAGTATCTGAATGGAAATCAACTCAGCACGAGTTGATGCTATGAGTTTCCTGGTGTTTTTTGTGGGGCAACTGCTTTCGCAAGACTCACGGCCATAACCTGAGAAAGGACGCCTAAAGAAGTCCTTCATGGTCGATGGCTAGTTACTCAGTTACTGGTTAGACGTCTGGTTGGACAACCCGAAATAAACCCTAAACCATGTAGTTGCATGTAGTTGCTGAACAGTATTTGTGGAACCAGTGGTGTTAACTTCTCAATACAACAGAAACAAGTTTCTGAATCCGACATAGTTTCTGAATATGACCTCCGGTTTTGGAATATGACGTTCAGTTTCTGAAGATTTCTGAAGCGTCGTTTCTGAAAACAGTGGAGTATCCCTCCAGGACACGACAAAAAAAATTCAGCAGAGCGGAGCGGAGCATTTTCTCCGTCAGTTGGGCTGAAGCTGGGCTGAAGCATAGCTGGATGAAGCAAGGGCCACTTCACACAGAAAAGTGAAGCCTTGGCATTTTTGGGATGTCCCAAAAGCCCATCGGCATCATTTTCGGCAGTTCTTGATGCGCTTTCTGAGGTGACCTCGAAGCCTGTCTTGCAACTGGTGAACTTCACTTCCAGTCGCGGCCGAAGTAACCGCCGAAAGGACCTCGTGGTGATCAAATGTCAAATGACTCAACTGGGATCAGGGCGGGAATTACGGCAAAAATACAACAAAACATCGGAAGATTTTGGATTCCAAAACCTTCAGCGATTTTTGGAACCAGGAGTTTTCGGTGATTTTTGGTCAAGTCTTCGATGCACTTGGGTCTCAGCCCGATGCGTTAGCTTTTTGGGACCCCGGGGCTTTGTCGACCCTTGCGAGTTTCACCAAGAAACCGCGGAGTATGCGAAGAAATCGGACGGTAGTGCAGCTGCTCCCATATCTTGAAACAGCATCAAAGCCAGCTGCCACTCAAGGCCTTTGCCACATGCACTGATGGTGGCATTGTAACCTGGGTGATCGGAGGAAAAATTAGGTGGCAAGTGGAGCTTCAAACTTCTGAAACTATATAAAGCTACATATATATATATATATTATAGGAGGATGAGGGGGGTGAAGGCGTGCACATTATAGAAACGCGCATGTCTTGCACGGTCTGCTTAAAATCATCCTGTCTGCTGATCTGCTTCCATTCCTGGAGCTTGGATCTATCCCAAACTCTCATACAAACAATCCAAATTCTGAAAGAGGAAAAACCTGCTCCAAAACCATGGAAAAACCACAAAAAAAGTTCAGAGCCATGTCCTGGCCAGCTTCTTCTCAGACCCTCTCTATGGGTCGAAACGGTTTTCTTGTTTTCTTGAGGTTTTTGCCACTTTGTCAGTCCAACAATGTCAGTTGCTCATTTTTTTGTGCTTTTTGTTCCTGTTTCTTGGGTTCCTGGGAGAAAGTTTCACCCTGACAAGCATCCATTGGCATAGCTTTCACTCCTCCACATTTTATATTGGTGTCTTCATTGAGTTACTGTGGCTACTGAGCCATCAGAGAAAATGTACAGTAAAAACAGCTCTATCACCCACCTCTTTAGGTACTCCATTGGACTGATGTTTGATTGGTATGCCGAGGTTTTGGTTCCTCACCTTTAAAGGTTTGGCTCGTGTTCTTCAAACCTGGAATCACTGAAAGTGATATCTAACGAAAACTATATTTTTCAAAAATGGATTGTTTAAGCAACACTTTGTTGTACAAAAAATATGTTTGTCTCAAAGTGTCTGCTCCTTCGAAAAGGCAATATTGTATCCCTCAAGACAAGATTCCTCTAAAGAAGGATGTTGTTTTCCTTTGGAAGAAGCAGATACTATTTTGTAGAATGCCACATTATTCTTCTTGGCAACTCTTGCATGCCACAGCATTTCTTGAAGAAATGATGGCATTCCTTTGAACAAACATGTTCATTTTAAAGGTTCAATTTTTCATTGTACAATGTAATAGGTTGAAAGAAACAACATTCTTGTAGTCATGCATTGTATCTTGAAAAACACTAGTCTAAGATGTACTAGTTTTTCAAACAAAATGTATGGTTGAAATATATCACAATATGTTCAAAGCGAATCCTTCCTCCTCCCACTAGTCAGACATCACTCCCATAAAAATGAACACTATTCCATTCAAGGATGCAATACCCCTAGCAGGAAGTGTACAGCCTATAGCTGAAGAATACAACCAATTTTTGTTCAATACAGCCTACAACCCATTATATCCTTTTGAAAGGGGCAGCAATTGTGCAGAGCATGCAATAAATCGTTCAAACATGTGCTTGCATTTTTTACATTTTCACAAAGGTACAGTACACAATTCACGGCAGAAAGCAGGGTTGTTTTCGAGATGCATGATCTTCCAGATCTTCTCAAAAAAAAAACTTGTTCAAGATACAGCACTATTTTCAGGAAGTGCATCTCTAAAGTTTCAGTTGCGCTTTCGTACGCAAAATGTATTGTTTCCCTGCAAGTGTGTTACTTTTTTTCAACAAGGCAGCGCTTTTAAGGCAAAATATAGATGATGCCTGGAAAAGGTCTAGATTCAATCGTAGTTAAACTATCTTTTTGAAGAAGTGCATGTTCAATCTGGACAGGTTCTTTTGTGAAAAGCACTCATGAACAGCATGAAAGGATGCATGTCTGTTCAATATCATATATATATATGTATATGTATATGTATATGTATATGTATATGTATATGTATATCGAGAAACATAAACTATTGTGAAAAAATCAAAAAAAAATATCAATGATGCGTGTATATATATATTATATACACAACAATATAAAGCAGAATTCATTGCAGGCATCAAAATCATTGATGAAAGCACATTTCTTGTAAGATTACATTATGTTTTGAAATATTTTGTTTGACCATCTCATAACCACACCAACTCATGCATAATGATGCAAAACCTTGTAAATCAGACCTTTCACCACTCCACCCCCATGGTAAGCCGCTCTCTCTCTCTCTCTATATGTATATATATATATATATGTGTAATGTGTATAGATATATATATTGTGCTAAATATTGTAAGTAACACCTTGTCTCACGATTCCGCGATCCAAGAGGCTGATGAGATCAGGGGCAATCTCCTGAGATGGCTCGGTAATGGGGGAGGTCATTTTGGATGCTACGCCAATGGAGCCATGGAGACTGGAATCCTGATATATCCTGATGTGCCGATCCAAAGCTCGAATTGTCTGCGGATGTTTAATGTGTAGAAAACACCGCTGTCAAACACGTTTGTTTACCTTCTGGTTTTAGCCCAAGCCAACATGGTAATCTTTCAGATTAATCTCAACTATCCCAACCAGGTATCACCCGCGCATCCAAGCGTCTATCTGTGGCATCTTCTCAAATAGTTTCAGAGCAATCTGACTTTGATTGCCACGCTCACAAGCAGTGATGGACGAATTGAAGCCTGGGGGAAAATCTTGGGAATCGAGATGTGCCGCCCTCATCTTAGATGCCCCATTAGAAGTTGATTTTCATGAAATGCCGCGTCTTCTATTCCACTCAACACGCCAACAAGAATGATGTTTATTGATTTATCAACCTACCAAATCCATCCAAATCCAAGGTTTACCCAAAAACAAACTCCGCTGCAGTCCATTTGTTCCAGTGGCTGATGACATTGGGAAAGATCTTCCGCTGCTGCATCGAATCCAACAGGTCTAAGGCAATGCACCAGGTCGCAGCCTTTTCGCATGCAGTGATAGTGCTGGTAAAACTGATAACGTCTGGACGTGGACCCGACTCCCACATCGAGTCTAACAACCTGAGGGCCAAAGGCCATAAACCCGCCTTGGCACAAGCACTGATGATTGCATTGTAAGTGAAAATGTCTGGATCAATGTCAGCCTGGGGCATGGCATCGAAGATTTCCAGGGCTCGTTGCCATTGCTCACCCTTTTCACAGCCGCTGATGGTTGCATTGTAGGTGATCACGTCTGGAAAAATGTCATT
>Ga0126342_10016142_pt1 | contig 13040 bp, 9 predicted proteins | sample Cyp1metagenome_FD_92528 | JGI IMG/M metagenome (GOLD analysis project Ga0126342, IMG submission 92528) | Coral microbial communities from Lord Howe Island, Old Settlement Bay, Australia - Cyphastrea 1 metagenome | ecosystem: Host-associated > Invertebrates > Cnidaria > Coral ... | reverse complement strand
CCCCACCCCACCCCACCCAACCCCACCGCTTCTCCATCGGAGAACCTGGGGCCCCTCGGGTATATATATATATATATTTACATAATATATATATATATATATACGTATATACAGCAAATGCCTGGGCTTTGCCCGGAACCGCAACCACGACAGGCAACACATCATCAGCATCATCATCATCATCATCATCATCAAACCCGTGTTGACGATCTTCAATGAATGTAGAAATTTAACGGGGGTGGGAGAATTAAACCCTTCTCGAAGATCTGCAATGAATGTAGAAGTTTAACGGGGGTGGGAGAATTAAGCCCAGGCGTTGCGCGTATATACATATATATATATATAATTATATATGTATATTAGGGGATATTATTGGTATCTGCTGGATACAGTATTAAAAAAATAGCTAATACCGGGTGTTGAATCACTCCATGGCAACTCTGCGAATCGACCATCGGAGCCCAGCTGCGTATCACCAGGTGCATATCAACCCCTTGTGCCACGCCCCTGGCAGGTGCCGGTGTCTGATGGTGGATTTCACCACATCCTCGACATGTGAGCAGTCCCAGGCCAAGGCCTATACTTCATGCAGCCCTCAAAGAACTCTTCAAAGCCTGGAGATTTTCAAGGAACTAGCGATTCAGCTGGCAGAACTCATGGGGAAACACATCGACTTTAAGTGAAAAATTCTGAGACTCGACTGATGGAAAAAAAACATGATTTAACCAAGGGAAAATGATGGAAAATCATGGGACAACCTGGAAAAGCTGCATGGAAAAACCCATTAATTTTCATCAGTCTTGGAATGATGTTGATCTGAATCACACCAACCGCAGCAAAAAGACAAATGGCTTCATCAATTTGGACAATTCCCGAGTAAAGTATGGGCTGAAAACACCGAAATTGCATGGTTTTGGATTCGTTAAACCGATGATTTGCTTCAAACCTGTAGCAATTATATACACTTAGTTATACAGCAATACCATGTAATACCCAGAAAAGCTGTCACTTTTTGCATGGTTTGTGATCCATCGGCTGAGTGTTGGGCTCACGGTGCCGGTTCCATCCAGGTCCTAAGCGTCAACAGTCCCAAGGGATCATCAACCAATAATCCGGAAAGCTGATGAAAACTGTGGTTTTCTGGGGGATGGTTTAAGCTGGTTTAAGCGTTCTTTTTATTTCTTTTAGCTTCATTCCTTCAAAAAGTTGATCCATTCTGAGCCACACCTTGTGGAAACCCTTCAAAATCGCCCTGCAATTTTGGACTCTGCCCGTGTGAAGATGGGCCCCAAACTCAAGCTGACTCAGTAGCAACAGAAACCGGTGCACAAACCCCAAAATCCACCGAAATAGGTGTCACAGGAATTGATGAGGGCAGTTTTTTAAAGTTGAATCAAGCCACACCCACACCACTGACTAACATGCCAAAAATCATCCGATATAGTATGATCAAGATGGACCGTCCGAAAAGGCTACCGTCCAATTCAATATCGAAATTAACCGCCAAAGTCTAACGTGCACATCCGAAAACCTTGTTCGTTGGTTAAATCATTGAATCAATGATAGTAATAATGTAATTAAACAATGGGTAATTAGTGGGTAAGCGTTACATTCAATTCATAATCGTTTTAATAACATTGGTTCAATGATTTACCCATTAATTATCCATTAATAAAACTAGTAACTATAGTAACGGTTATTTTCATAACATAGTACCTATGGTTAACTTCCTATTACACGTTCTTTTCCTAGATCCCCATGGTTGAACAGTTCAAGGGTCAAAAAGCTGCATGAAGCGCTGTTTGTCATGGCAATGGAAGCCGAGAACTCGGAAAAAGGCGTCCATGGTGGCCTAGGTTTGGACAGGAAACATGGGACATGGGACTTGATTTATGTGCTTTTTTAAGGAGAAACAAGGGTGATTCAAGATGGATTTAATGGTGATTTTTGCTGGGGATTTGGTGATTTTATGGATTTTCACCCACCATTGTCTGCAAAATGTTGCGAAAACCCCAGTCCATCAATGGTTGAATATACAGGAATCCAACTCTGGAAATTGATGAATCATCACTTTCCCATACTTTCCATGGCCATAACTGCCATAACTGTACCACATGTTCAGACGTACCCACATGGGCGTACTTTTCCAACCCAGGACCTGGGATTCAACGGTTAGATCTTCAGCCTACGAGGATTGAAACAACAAAGCGAGAAAAAAAACTGGTGCCAAACAACAACACATGCGCTGCTGATACTCAGGAGAAATGGAGATTCAACCAACAAGTAACATTATGTAACAAGATGTAACAAGATGTAACAAGATGTAACAAGTGTTTGACTCACCAGAAGGAAGGCGTCAATGAGTAAAAGTAAGCGAATTTGATTGTCTGCTGTGTTGGAAATCCGGCGATTCCATGGTTATTATCCACAAAGAAATGTAGACCCGGTACCTCATTTTTTTGTATCGGTTCTCTTGAAGAATAAACAGCACTGGTATGAAACATGTCTATTTGATGATCCAACGTTTTCGGGGGTTGCAGTATGACTTTTGTCGACTCTTGTTTCCTGTTTTTGAGGGTGTTCAAGCGAATCTGCTTGCAATTTGCCAGCTACAAAAGTCTGGGCCATGGCGCATCGTCCAGAAACCACACCAGATCTTCCAGTTCAATCAAACCTTCTCGTCGAATATCCACTGCATCGAAGAATCCCCGGATCAATGACAGGGTCCTCATCTGATCAGCGGTATTCATCGATTGTATGATTCTCAGTGCAGGTTGCTCATGTAGAAAGTGGTTTTGACATCCTCGCATCTACATGCATCTACTATATAGCGAAGTGTATCCCAGATACAGGAAAATAGTTCCTGCAGCCTCCCACTCCAAACCGCAGGACATCTGCAAACCGCAATGCAATGAAGTGTGTTTTCCACTGCAACAGGGAGGATGGGATGAAAATTCAAATAACCCACCGGCAAAAACATCCCGCCGGATGTTTTACCGCGCGTGCATTTTGATTTTTTTTTCGAATCCTTGACTTGCCGGTATTTGCAGCAATTTCTTAGTGTCAGAAATTGTCTTTTTCTGGTCTATATGTCCTGAACTCCATGGGGATATTTTAATCCCATTTTGCGTGGCATATCTTGAACATGTATCTTCCAAAACAGGCTTCTGCAGGATGCAGTTTTTTTGAGAAATTTGTATTTTCCCACAGGACAATCAAAGAAAATCGGACCTTTTAAGAAATCATCTTCAGTCTTCGGCTCTTTTACATCTTCACATCGCACGAAGAGTCTCTGTGGCGACACCGCTGCGGTTAGCAACAGTATGGTGCTCCCAGTGGCATTGCCATTGAGTGTCAAGTGTTAATTCACGCAGTAAAGAAGATCTTACAGTCTTACAGCGTAGCATCAAGTGTTAATGCAGACGGTAGAGATCTTACAGCGTAGCATCAAGTGTTAATGCAGACAGTAGAGAAGATCTTACAGCGTAGCATCAAGTTGTAATGCAGACAGTAGAGAAGATCTTACAGCGTAGCATCAAGTGTTAATGCAAACAGTAATTAGAGAAGATTTTGCAGCGCAGCATCAAGTGTTAATGCAGACGGTAGAGAAGATCTTGCAGCGTAGCATCAAGTGTTGATGCAGACAGTAGAGAAGATCTTACAGCGTAGCATCAAGTGTTAATGCAGGCGGTAGAGAAGATCTTACAGCGTAGCATTAAGTGTTAATGCAGACGGTAGAGAAGATCCTACAGCGTAGCATCAAGTGTTAATGCAGACAGTAGAGAAGATCTTACAGCGTAGCATCAAGTGTTAATGCAGACGGGAGAGAAGATCTTACAGCGTAGCATTAAGTGCTAATGCAGACAGTAGAGAAGATCTTACAGCGTAGCATCAAGTGTTAATGCAAACGGTAGAGAAGATCTTACAGCGTAGCATCAAGTGTTAATGCAGATCCCACCCCACCCCAAATGCTAGAGACGATTTCATAGCGTAGCATCACCATAGTGCAAGTGCACATGAACGTTATTACCCCACCCCACCCCACCCAAAACTGCTAAAACGCAAGTACGGTTTCCCAGCAGCCAGCAAAAACATGCAAGGCGACATTTTCCACATATAAAAAACATACAGGATCAGTTTGCACGCACAAGTGTCGTTCAACCCCTTTTGTTTGAAGAACACTTTGTGGTTTTCCATTAGATTACCCTCTGGTAATTTAACGTAGCTATTGAAAATGACCATTTATACTGAGTTTTCCCATTAAAAATGGTGATTTTCCATAGTTATGTTAGTTTACCAGAGGGTATTTATGCGATTTTAGTGTTTTTGTTTGGTGTCCACGGTCCCAAAATCTCAAAACATCCATCATGCATCTACTTTTGGTCCGCCAAGTCTCTCTTCCTTCTTGTCAACTTCCTGCGGGTCAGGCCCAAATCTGCAACAACAAAATCTATGTATGTAAGTTTGTTCAGTGTAGTCTCCCCATGCAATTTCCCTCTGCAAAACTTCAACCATGGGTGGTTGTTCGATTCGTTTTTTGCCATTCAGCAATTTGAACATTGTCTGTCAACATGTTTTGTTCCCCCCGCCCGCCTTCTGAATGATGTCTGTTTGTTGCTTGTCAGCAGAACGGAAGGCATTGTCGACGAACACGCCTCCCGCCAAACAGAGTTGCTTGCGAAATGTCGCTGCGACAAACGCTCCGTCGCTGTCAGGTAAAAATGTTTCCTGCACCTGTAATCACATTTAGCACGGCCAGCAATGTAAACGCGATGTAAAGGAGCTGCCTCAGTCACATGATTGGTTGTCTGCTTGGAGATTTCATACCTTGAGAAATTCCATGGGTTCTTGGTGTTGAAGTTCGAAACCGCTACGTTTTGACTGTCAAACACCTGACTAGAAAAAATGGATGCCGGGTACTCTTCAGGGTCTGAGGGCCAATGCAATGCGAACTGACCACCAAAACGATGGATATTGCTCGAACAGGATATGCGTGCAAAAATCCAGCTAAACCCATTGAACAAATAAGTTTATTTCGTGTGATGTGCGTGCGCGCTGTCGTTTGGAATAAGATCAGCAGCATTCAGAGTGATGTTTCCACAACAGAGTTTGGAGACCAAAAGATGTGAAAACATCAGATGTGCATGTCTCTCTCGTCCCATTTTCTCCTAGTTCACGACTAATTCGTTTGACGTGGCCCTGCCAATGGATTTTGTCATTTGTGACGCGTTGTTTCTTTTTAAGAGAAAAGTATTTCCTTTTTTAATTAGGAGTTGTCTCATGCTGTTCAAGTTGCAAAATCCATTGGAATAAGTTGAAAAAATACATCAGTAAGTTAAAGTCATGCGCTGCCCATGTGGGCGTTGCCCATGGGCACACCACGATTTGGCACAAGATCTTGTCATCGGCACTTGTTACAACATCGACCTAGTAAGATGGCTCTGGCGTGCGCGCAAGCTTTGGTGAAGTGTTTGCGCAACAAGTCAATCTGCTTCTCACTGTAAAGTTCGTGTGATCCTCACCGTGGCGTATATCCTGACATCCTCTCTGACATTCTATCTGGCATCTGTTCTGAAGTTCTATCTGGCGCTTTTCTTTTCTGACACTGTATGTGACATGCAAGTAAGCAACGTAATTCGCCCCAGGTCGCGTTAAGTCACCCAACCGCGTGGAAACACCTACACTCGCTCTAAGTCGAAACAAGCGCGTTAAGTAACCCCAGATATGGCAAAACACAATGGGCACTCTATCTGAAGATGATGGATGCCGTGTATATATATATATATACATATATATACATGTATATATATATACATATATATATATATACATATATATATGCATATGTATATCCCATAAGGTATTGCCAGGAAATGGACTTATACCACCAGAACTTCTAAACAACAAACCGATCCAGTGCCCCCTTCTGTTCCACTGGGTTTGACGGCAGGGTAGCTGGGAACCAGCCCACTTGTAGCAGGGGCTCCATGACTTCATGCCAATTAACCTGGGGCGATGGGAAGGGCCATGGAAACTGAATGGATGGGAGTTCCAACGGGAACTGATGGAGTTAAATGATTTGGTGATATATTTTACTACATATATGTATACGTGTGTGTGTGTGTTAATAGACATTTGGATTTTCATATAGACATAATATATATATAACGCATGAAACCATCTGGGAATCTGGGAAATGGCTCTGTCTCAAAATTCAGGTATGGGCCCCAAAAAGACATGTTATTTTTGTCAAAATGGAAAATGTTGTTCCAAGCCGCTGGACTTCAGGGTGTTCCCCAAAAAAAAATCAGACATTCCCATATAGTCCCATTGTACTGGCTTGATTCTGGGAATGTTTCTATCATAGATTCCCCTATAATTGGGTGGAACACCTCTATGATAACTGGGTGGAACACCTCTATGATAACCCACTGCCATTTTTTAACCATTCTGTGGGCACTGCCAAATAAAAGCATAGTAGGCATAGCCATAGCTGCCATAGCTATGATGTGGTCAACCGCTGGCAAAAGAACATCCATGATCCGACTGGGTCTAACGGGTCCGACATGGTCCGACCACCCGTTTAGAAATGATGGAACAGTCTGGAAACTCCTCGTGACTATCATATGTGTATATTATACATATATATATATTATGTATATATATATATATATGTATATTTTGACTGTTGTTTTGACCCTAGAAATCAGGTGAACAACCAACGATTTTCCCAAGTTTGAGAAACGGCCACAAGCAAATCAACCATATAAGTGGGTCTTCCTACAAAAGTTGCTTTTGGACAAGGCGACCATGTTTCGATTTCTGGATCCTCCGCCCTGGTGCTCGTTTCGCGCTTTGTTTCAAGTTACTCCGGCCAGAACTGTCTGAGCCAAAGTGTAGAGAGTCCCGCTCAAGGATCCATAGTATTGATCAACAAGCCGGACCTCAGGCGAAAAACCATTCATCAAGTTTCAACCTGGGGCACCGGATGGGTTTGTCGTAAAATTTGGGATACATCCCAATTTTTATGACCACCTTCCATGAGAAATGATAGAAAAGATTATTAACCTCAGGTTTTGATTTTTTCAGAAGTTGAAAACCCTGCAATCCCCACAATGCTACATCTTCGTGAGGAAGCCCGCAGGTTTGGAGCTTCGCAGAGCAAATGACTACTTCAACCTTCCCAGCTACATTCGGGGAACATCCAAATAGCCAGGAAAATGGATGCTCATCGACCCACAATATGGTAGACAAGGCATTGATCCATAGCCTATATCCGTAAATGCAAAACTCCGGATGGCAAATTGTCTACAGATATCTGATCTACACCAATATCAATATATTTTAAGATATCAATATATGTTGATATATCATGATATATCGATGTCTTGATTTCGCATATATCTTGCATGTTCATGAAGGACCCAAGCTTCCGACCGTGTTGTCTGGATGAGTTTCAATCAAGCGAGGCCTGAGAGTCCGATACACCGCTCGGGGGATCCGAGGGGATCATAGCTGGAGGACTGCTGGAGGACTGCTGGAGTTGCTGATCCATTGATATCGGAATCCAAGGAATTCCAAGGATCCAAATATCTCCAAATGCTGGCACAAGAGTATCAATGGATCCTGCGATTCCAGAGCAACACCAAATCCTATCCAATCCTCCATCCTGCCGAGCGGCCAATCTGCTTGACTGGTGTCTACCTGACCAGGTGGTTCCGATTCGGCGGGGCACTGAAGGGCGGGGCCCTTGAAGTTAGGTCATGCTGTGGGAATTGGAACCAACTGTGGCTATTGGGGTACCCAAGTTTGACCCTCATGGGACAAGATCCGCGAGGGGTGAGTGAGTGCTGATCCACAAGGACCTAACAATCAGAACTAAAAGAAATAGCTAGGAACCCAACTGTGCTACGAGGAATTAGATGTCATACACATATTTACCTTAGCAAAGTATGGACACATCATCCATACCAAAAAAAAAAACACCGCCCCCACTGTCTACTTGTGGCCGAAGGGTTCAGTAGAAAATCTGCCATGCATACACCCTTGTGAACTAGCATGTTTGCGCTTCCTTAGCACCGTCTGGTGCCAGGGGGGTGGAACCCCTAAAAAAATAATATAAAATGCAGGGGCCTAAGAACAAAATGCCAATAAAATGAGAGGGCATAAGGTAAGATAGGAAAACCCAAGCAAAATACCATGGACAGGTACAAAAAGAATATGACATCAGGCCCCTCCACCTGGCAACTGTTGGACCTCGGGCCCCAGCATTTTTTTTTGTTATATTGATTTTTATAGTTCCTTAGATCGTTGACAGACATTTGTACAGTATGATATGCATAATTCTGCATAATCATTACAGTTTCAGAACTTAATTCATCTCTATCATTTTTGTTATACATTAGGATTATAAAGGATTATCGTTCTTACTCACGATCATTTCATCTTTATTTGTCATTGTGTTTCATATTTATTTTTCACAGCACGAACTCCTGCTGTTTCAGCTTCATATGCTCCGCAATGTCCAGGTGATTCCAAATCTCTGGAAGGTTTCACAAAATGGTCAGACCGTGCACAGCTGTGCATCTTTGCTATCATGCTATCTCTGTCAGTTAACTTGATGGGTTGGGCACCTCAAAAAATAAAATGCACCCACAAAATATAATGCTGGGGTCTGACCCCATGTTATTTTTCAGATTTGCTTGATTTTTTTCATTTTTTAAGGGGCTCCTGCCCCCTCATTCTCTTTAGGTACACCAGAGGAGGATCTTCCTTATTATCCTCCGCTCCCCAGCAACATTCACACAACAGGCACCCAGCAGAAAACGCCTGCTCCATAAGCCATGTTGATGCCTGCAGGGCATTTTCCGGAGTTAGCACCAAAAGCGGCCACAATATCCACAATGGACGCTGTCGATATTATTACGGCCAATCGTGGTCAAAGCTTCGCGTGTCCAAATCAAAATCTCAGTGGGCACAACTGATCCGCTTGCATGTTTAGCGACCCGCCTCCGACGTCAAAGAGATGCCAAAGACATAGGTGATCAGCGCTAGCCTTGGAACACGACCATCTGGGCTCAAAGGCTTGGCAATGCCCAACTATCTTGCCAGATGTTGCGCTGAATTTGCCGAGAAATTCTTGCTCATATGTCTATATATTAAGACATTTCTATATATGTGGTATATGCACAAGTTAGTTTGCTTTCGGCAAGCTCAAAACCATGACACATGGGTGTCTGAAAATGGGGTAGACGCCCAAAATATCCCAGCCATTTCAATGGGACAACTTGTGTTTGACAGATGGGACCAGCTTCCAGCCCCCGACCCAATTTCCAATCAAACCCATATCCCAACAACCGCAACAACCACCCGCCCAGTGACATAAACATGGCCCACAGCAGTGATCGTATGGAATCCATAATCATCAAAGCCAGACGAGCCAGCCTCGGTTCAACGGCTAGGCATCTGAAGCATGAAACAGTCCAGTTCCAATGATTTCCCATTTCCCCTGGGAAGATATTGAAAAATATTGTAAAGTATGACATGATATGACATGGGGAAATATGATTGAACATCCTCTCAAAAATATCTTTGAATCAAATTAGAATGGTCCTCGTCACGCTCAAACGTGTTGCAACTTTGGATGTCTCAGTCCACTTAGCTATAGTGATGTTCTACATTGGTAATTAGTGGGCACGGTTCCTTGGTATATCAAGAAGAATGATCTGAAATGGCAGTTAACATCTTGATCACAAATAATATCAATGTCTTGAACCCCCCCAAAAAAAAAGACGAGTCAGTGTGAAGGACCCCTAACACAAAATCGTCCACCTCGGGATAAGCCCCATCACGACCTTCTCTGAGTTTCAGACGGACGGAAGAAGCGAAAAACTCGAAAGATTCCTAAGACACCAGAAGGCAACGTGAACCCCTTATGAGGAAAACGAGTTCACCTCACTAAAGATATGATGGAAAATTCGGCCCCAAAACACGGCACAAGCAGCTAATGCTGGATATGTGAATCAAACCAAGGTGCGGAGGATGCGAATCATTTTCAACATCCTGAGTAACGTGCAGGTGCACACCGGCACATTTGATACAGGCGGGTAATTTTAGATGCACGGGTGTTTGGTTTCGCAACCTATCTTGCAGGGTGTGATATGTCATACATAATCATACACACGTGTTTTAACATTGGTGGAACATCGCACAAAATGCAGAAAGCGGAACCTCATGGAGTAGAACTAAGGGGTATGAATATGGATATGATGGGGTAGAGTTCAGACCACAGGCCAAAAATCATATGGCAAAATCAGGGCAAACTCATCCAGCTAATTCTTATCATCCATCAACATTCCATCACCATGCACCAGAGCCGCACGCGTCTTCTCCAGCTAAACAAGAGCCGTACAATTAGACGACATTATATACATGCAATTAAGTTTCATTATTTGCCGTTAGTCGTATGCATGTTTGGTGACTTTTCAGCCAAGCCCCTCCAAAATTAGATGTCCAAAATGTATGACATATAGGGCGCGGCTAGATGTTTGTCAGTCAAAGATGAACAAATACGTGCACAATGTATTACGTGGGGGGATAGCTCCATATCCCAATGGATATTCAAAAAGGGTTAATGTATCAAGACTGCTGAGCTTGGAAGCTGATGTGGCGCGGAGTACGTATGCGTACGTATATGCGCATATTGAATGTGCATGATCCTCAAATGTGTTTGTATTTCTATCCCTACACATGCACATGTTTGTTTATATCAAATTGATTCAAATTGCAAAGAAAAATCCACTGTCACTGTATCTTCTCATGTTTCTGGGACATCTTCTATTCTTTTTTTCAAGGAGGGTTCACCCCTTGCAATGGGAATCAACGGGACCCACAAAATCCTCTCCGTTGATGTGCACTGATCTGTCATGACTTTGGCATGGGCAAAAGCTTTTTTGATCCAGGGGCCCATTGGTCTTGACTTCTTTAAACTTTCGGAATGCTCCTAATCCATGTTGGTTTTAGATAGTTTTCTCTTTAATTTTGGTGGGCTCCACATGTTTGGTGGCAGAATTTTCACGCTCCGCCTGGAAACGTCGTTGCAGCACAAGCTTCTTCACACTGCCTACTGTGCCCGAGTCTGCTTCCGAAAACTCATCGATGAGCCCCACGAAGACCAGACTGAAGTCCTAGGTTTTTACAAATCAACTGCTACTTGATGGCTGCAGCTTGATACCACCATTAAATCCCATTAAACCACCATTAAATCCAATTAAACCACCATTAAATCCCATTAAACCACCATTAAATCCAATTAAATCCCATTAAAGCACCTTTTCATTCAGGGCACCTGAAAAACCCGGTTAACCCCTGGGATCCCGGACGAAGAAGTTCCAGGCTCTTCGCTCCGGGTTGCAAAAGAAGTCCATTTTAAAGGCTGCGATGCGCAAAACCAGCTCAATTAGAAAGATCCAGTTGCAAAATGAGGACAACGCCTCCCATGTCACAGAAATCTTGGATTTGCGAAAGAAGGGCCATGAAAAAAGATTATAAATTATATATGTAATTATATAGTAATACACATTTAGTATGCATATTCCCAGCTCCCCTCATGGGTGGTTCCTCCAAGTCAACTTGGGGGCTTCGCCAGATCCCCGGAATTAAGTTGGCATTTTTTTTGCATTTTTTTTTTGTTCGGGGTTGGGTTCCTTGCTTTTTCATTGTTTGTCCAGCAATTTTCATCAATTTTCCAATTGTTTTTGCTAGTTTTCCAGCGTTTTTCCTCCATTTTCCATAGTTCTCTATGATTTTCTAACGCGTTCCATCAGTTTTCCATAGTTTTCAATTTTTTTCTAGCGTTTCCCTCAGTTTTTCGATGGTTTTTCTTGTTTTTCTTCGCTTTTGCATTGTTTTTTCTATGTTTTTCTATATTTGTCGTTGCTTTTCTAGTGTTGTTCATCGATTTTTCCGTCCTACTCATTAGTTTTCCCTCTTTTGCATGATTTTGGACTTGGTGTTGTTGTTGTTTGTTCTTTGCTACTGTTGTTACAGTTGTTCTTGTTGCTTTTTTTTGTTTTTGTTGTTCTTGTTGTTCTTCGTGTTTTTCTTGTTGTTCTTGTTGTTCTTGTTGTTCTTGTTGTTCTTGTTGTTCTTGTTGTTGTTGTTCTTGTTGTTGTTGTTGTTGTTGTTGCTGTTGTTGTTCTTGTTGTTCTTGTTGTTCTTGGTGTTCTTGTTGTTCTTGTTGTTCTTGTTGTTCTTGTTGTTCTTGTTGTTCTGTTGTTCTTGTTCTTGTTATTGTTGTCGTCGTTGTTGTGGTTGTGGTTGTGGTTGTGGTTGTTGTTGTTGTTGTTCTTGTTCTTGTTCTTGTTCTTGTTCTTCTTGTTGTTGTTGTTGTTGTTGGTGGTGGTGGTGGTGGTGTTGGTGTTGGTGTTGTTGTTGTTCTTGTTGTTTTTGTTGTTTTTGTTGTTGTTGTTGTTCTTGTTGTTCTTGTTGTTCTTGTTGTTCTTGTTGTTCTTGTTGTTCTTGTTGTTCTTGTTGTTCTTGTTGTTGTGGTGGTGGTTGTGATTGTTGTGGTTGCGGTTGTCGTCGTCGTCGTCGTCGTCGTCGTCGTCGTCGACTCCCCTTGCTAAGGGGAGGGTCAGAATTAAAAAAAACGGGTGCGGGGCGTGGGAGGAGGGCTCTTTTCAATAATTGTTGAGTATATGGGTCTTGTTACTTTGTTCTTGTTGTTCTTCTTGTTGTTGTTGTTGCTGTTGTTGTTCTATTTCTATCGCAGTTATTCCTCTGTCTATCGATCTATCTATCTCTTAATAATTGTTGCGGTTGTGGCGGTTGTGGTGCTGGTTGTGGTTGTGGTTGTGGTTGTGGTTGTTGCGGTTGTGGTTGTCGTCGTCGTCGACTTCCCAGCAAGGGGAGGGTCGGATTTTTCAAAAAAAAGCGGGTGGGGGGAGGGCGCAGCGCCTCCCCCCGCAATGCGTGCTATGCGACTTGCACCCCGGCGTTGTTTTCTCCCCATTGTTTGGATCGATTTTGATGGTGTTATT
>Ga0126342_10016141_pt1 | contig 13040 bp, 14 predicted proteins | sample Cyp1metagenome_FD_92528 | JGI IMG/M metagenome (GOLD analysis project Ga0126342, IMG submission 92528) | Coral microbial communities from Lord Howe Island, Old Settlement Bay, Australia - Cyphastrea 1 metagenome | ecosystem: Host-associated > Invertebrates > Cnidaria > Coral ... | reverse complement strand
ATTGATGGAAATGGATGGAAATGAATGGAAATGAATGGAAATGAATGGAAATGAATGGAAATGAATGGAAATGGATGGAAATGGATGGAAATGAATGGAAATGAATGGAAATGAATCGAAATGGATGGAAATGAATGGAAATGAATGGAAATGAATGGAAATGGATGGAAATGAATGGAAATGAATGGAAATGGATGGAAATGGATGGAAATGAATGGAAATGAATGGAAATGGATGGAAATGGATGGAAATGGCTGGAAATGGGATAAACCCAAGAAAAATCATGGAGCTCTTGCGGTTTGAAGCAACAAGGATTGCGTTAGAACCAGAAGGCACATCGCCATGGGTCAATATGAAACAAACTGGTGACCGAACACCTTTTTTTTCCATCGGCAAAATGGATGAAAGGTTTGAGATATTTGAACTATCAGGGGTATATACAGGGTTTTGATCCACAACCACACAGGAGTTTGTTGTGCTGTAGGTTCCAATCCCGCAGAAAAGCGTGGTATTTCTTGGCAGCATGACTCTGCTTTCATGAACCATGCACTTAGTTCTGAGGGATTTATCACTCATGGTCACAACCATTCGAAGTGGGGTATACATGGCTTCAATGGCTTGTCGATTAGTTGTTGGTGGGTCATCAAGAATTCAGGTATGTGAAATTCACAATGCAAACAAAATCGTCAACAAGCTACTCATCTTGTGTAAGAATAGAGCAACCCCGAATTTTTATGGCCTCTTTTTCCCTCAAAAATGGGGCGTTATGGACTGGGCGTTGACTGTTTTCCACCCATTGAGCAGACCCGTGAGCCCACTGGGCATCAGAAACATGAGCTCCTGGTATGTGCCACTGGCCGTGTCGGCCGTTTCCTGGCAGAAAATCAGGTCGCAATGGAAAGGTCGCAATGGCCGTGGGATAAAATAAGGAGACCAATGGGGGGTCCCGGCCACGATAGCTAAGTTGGTGCCAATAACTCCAATTTCACTATCGTTTATGGTACGCAAATAACGAACTAGTTAATGTGGTTTATAAACCAACAAACATCACTATGGGGCCCCATCCTGTAGCACCAATCATGTATTGCTGTGTGAAGTTTTAAGGTCCAGAAAAGGAATATATGAAATTGTCGCTTTTAGGATCGCACACCCGAAAAAATTGACCCAAGAACCAAGAACACTGGTGAAATCCCTGAATTTGATCCATATTTTATTGGTTGAAACTACCATCTGGTTATGACTAACAGTTCGCCATGGAAAGATCCACCATTTTTAATGGGAAAAACCACGAACTAAATGGGCCATTTTCCATGGCTATGTTAAATAACCAGAGGGTAATATCTTCAAATCCTCATCTTCGGGCGGCCAATACACCTGGTCAGGAGACTCCAACAACTCATCCATGGCCATACGGAAGTCGTTCAAGAGCGACCTGGCGGTTCCGCGGTTTTGTAACCAACAACAGACAGAGGCTTTGGAACCAGACCACTGTCTACCATGCCACTGTTTATTGACAAGTTTTACAGTGGTATGGTTCCAAAATAAACATTCCTAATGTAGGAGTCCTCGAAGGAGCGACCATTCCTAATCATTCCAATGGTATCGCTATGAATACACCTGGGCATTATCATACTCGGGTTTTTGAGGCGCTGCTGAACCCAAGCATCTCAAAAAGATACTTCGCTGGTGAACCCGCATAACCCCACATCCATAGTCTTCCTTCTGGCCAACAAATTCGAAGTAGTTCAACAAGACGTTGGACAAACCACGCGAAATCGCCCAGCATTCGGCATCGTCGGCATCGGGCATCCACACATTTCGCGGGGTGTCCACCAGCCAGGGGCAAAGGAAAGGACCATGGGTCTGGCCTCAGCCCAAGCCATTTTCGATGAGATTTCACACACCTAGACTAGGAGGCTCAGCAGCAAGAATTGATAATGGGAGAATGGGATAATAATTGTATATATATATATATATCAATGGATTACTGATAGATCCTAGTAATAATCCATTATATTATATTATATTATATTATATTATATATAATTTGTTAATCCCAGTAATCCATTGATAATGGGATATATATATATATAATGGATTACTGGGATTAACCATGACCAACAAGAAAACATGGCTTTCACCGGAGATGGGGCTGAATCTGAAACTGGAGATCATGGGATGCCGAAAAAGGGATGGGGCTCAAAACACCAGAAACAATGGAAACAAGGTTGAAAAAAACAGATACATCTATATACAATATGTATATATATATAATATGCATATATTGTGTAATTATATATATATGCATATATATATATATTATGTATATATATATATATATTATGTATATACTTAGATAATGTTAGATAGATCTATAAACATTGTAAACCTTAACAGTTCCGTGCCACTCCGCCGCAGCACCGCTGCCTTTTTTCGGCCACTTAGCCCACGCTGGAACTGGACGTGGCGCTCTCCAGGTCCGAGGCTTCCGAGGAGCTCTCCTGGCAAGGCGCAAGGGGTGCATAGTATGTATATATATAGTTGAATAATGATAATAAATATATGTATATATACACAACTATATGTATAATTACATATGTATGTATATATGTATGTATGTATGCATGGATGTATGTATGTACCCTCTGGTAAACTAACGTAACTATGGAAAGATCCACCATTTTCGATGGGGAAACTCACTATTTTTATGGCAATTTTCAATAGCTATGTTAGTTGACCAGAGGGTATGTGTATGTGTATTGTGTGTCAATCAACCATCGCTATTTATAACCACTTTTTTTGGCCATATCATATCTACTACTAGGAGGACGTCGTATCTTTCATGGATCAAACAATGATGTTTTTGAATGATTTGATGATTTTTTGCTGTATATGTATGCAGAAAAAGATATATATATATATATACATATCGAAGATGATGGCATAAATACATCTAAATACGGGATAATCCTGGATCATATGAGTTTTTCAATCACCAACAATTCTCGGCAATCATATGGGGTCAAACAACCAAGATGGAGGTTAAAAAGCCACCACTGTTGGATGAAATACGCACCAATATCAACCGTGATTTATTGATCGCTTGGGAGTTTGTGGGAAACCCCTTGGTTTGAGTTAAGAATCAACAACATTTCTGGATGTATGATGCTTCCCCATCTTTTGCAATGATGCTACAAATCTAAGTGAAGGCTACAATCCATCCAGAAGCACAACTTTGGATACCGGCAACATTCACATGGTCAAAGTATAATCCGATTACGGGTGTGTAAAAAAATCTTTCCGGTACTACAGAGGCTGCCAGGTGCATGTGGATGATTTTCGTAGAATTATTTGGATGTTTCGACATTGCCCAAACTACTGGTTTGGCGCCTATTGATCGAACTACAGAGCCTAATCTCAAAAACCAACACTGATTGGCGGTTTCGAGCCCTGGAATTGAGCTCCTTTGGCTCCTCTGGCAACCTGCCCAGGTTGAAATGACATGGAAATAGTGGAGTGCCACAAGGATCTTGTCAAGAAGCACATGGGTTTTCCCATCAATATCAGCCAATATCAGGGTTTCCTGAATTTTTTTTGGCTTCAACCAATTCGGGAACTTCATTTCTAAAAGACGGGAGTAGCGAAACTCCGTGGAGCCATGGCAATAAATCCTGATGCTAGATCTCAGCCAAATTCTTGGATGGTAGGGAAGGAATTGTCAGCTACCACCATCAATCCTTACCATAGTAATAATAATAATAATAATATAATAATAATAATAGTAGATAACAATTAAGTAATAACAACAATAGTAGATAATATCCCATATCTTTAGGGTAACAATTACTATAATAATAGTAGATAATCATTATTATCACTATTGTAGGGCCAATATCCACATCATTGGGCTTTAGTAAACCCCTGGGCTCGTGGGCATGGCCGAAACGCGCAACGTCAGCTACAAAAATGTCTGGCTTGGCAAGTATGAAATCGTATTATGCTGTGATTAAATCATCATTGTTAGTATCATGGTCATCAACATTATCACGATCATCATCATCATCATCATCATCATCATCATCAGTACTGCTATTAATTATCTACTATATTATTATTATTATTATTATCATGTACTCCTAATTTGGGGGTTGCTGAAAATGGGGGATCGCAAAAGCCACTGGTTTTCAATACTAATTGCTCTAATTTTGGATGATTTCGGGGTTCCCCCATTTTAGGAAACCTCCACATATACTACTAATGACAACAGTAATAATCATCATTCTAGTATAATCATCAACTATAATAATTGCTATCATGATAATTCATTCCCTTTTATAATCCCTATTTATAACTACTATTCCCGGGGAGGAGCAATTGGTTTTTTGTCAAAACGTCCAAGGAACCCATGCAACGCCGAGATGGAGGAGAAGCAACTGGCCTCCGAACTTTTCCAACGAGACGAGCTCCCCGTTTTTTACCACTTAGAAATGGGGAAATGACCAAGCAAAGTAGTGATGTTGATCCAGGAAAATGTACATTGCACCACCGAAAAGCATGCGTTTAACCAACAAAAAAATGATGTGTATCCAACACAAACAGTAAAATAACATAAAATAACCATTTTTGGCAACAATGATGTTGATTTGACCAACAAGACTGTTGATTTAGGTGGTAATTTAAACCAGAAACGTTTGGCTTAACCGTCAAAATGTGGATGATAAGCAACAAACATGATGGTCGAATCTGTTCAATATAACCAGCAGAATTCGGATGGTTCAAGGATTGCGTGGATTTCGCATGGGAAAACACGCATTCAGGCAATTGTCTAAAGAAGTGCTTGGTAAACTAGCATTCCAATTAAGCAACTAGAAGCCATCGTCGCTCATCCCATGATAAGGATTGTTGAATATGTTTTCTGGCAATGAATTAGATGACGTTCCTTTTCACCAGGTAGTGTTTTTCACCCTACACAACATAAACCACCAACCATCTTCTGGTTTATAATCCTATTTTTTTGCAGGTTCAACCCCTATGTTTGTTGGTGGCTGCTTTTATGAGGTTTTGGTCACCGATTCTGACCATGTAAAACCGCGATGCCACGATTTTCACTACGTATTTTGTTCATCGTTTTTCTTAAAAACACACATTTTGGGGAAAAAAAAACCCATCCCCCCCCAGTTTTGTGGGTGAAATCCCTGTGAGAAAAAAAATCCCTCAGATTCCGCTCTGGCAGCGTCGTTTTCTCCATCTGCTGTGTGGCGTTCTTCACCAGTTCCAGCAAAGGGGCCAAGGTAGGACAACGCTCCTGCGCTCTGGCACCTGGGGAAGCACCTGGTCCCTCAGAATGCACCTGGTTGTTTCCCATTTTTCTAGGGATGAAACTGTTAGAAGTTTCATGTTCCAGGACAAATATCACGAACCAGGAGGCATACAAGCTAGGAAAAATACGTATATTTAATAATTTAATATATTTTAATATTGCCTTTAGTTGAACAGAACCTGATACATATTGGACACAAATAGTTGCTTCAACTGGAGTATCAATGGTGTTCATATATGTTCAAGCTCCATATTTCATTCACTAGTCGACAAGAGGTTGTTTCCCCTCTGGTCAACCCCAATACCCCATTGGGGAAAGTCATCTGCGCCAATTTCCAAAGGTCGTCCAAGTGTAAGTGATACCTACTTGGATTTACGACCCAGGAACCCAAAAAAGGAAAAAAAAATAGCCCGGTGGTATCCCCAACAGCCGCAACGTTATATTTTGACAAATCTTTCTGAAGCGTGCTGCGAAGCCACGCGCTGGAAACACCTCAGCTGGGCTTCCGTGAAATAAATGGCCGCAGATCCTGTTGAACCTGACCTGCCTCTGCACCAAACCCTCCCAGACCTTCTCCGGAACCTTCTCCGGAACCTTGTTGAACCTGACCTGGCTCTGCACCAAAGCCCCTGGGAACCTTCTCCGGAACCTTCTCCGAAACGCTGTTGAACCTGGCTCTGCACCGAAGCCTCCCAGACCTTCTCCGGAACCTTCGGAGCCTTCTCCGGAAGCTCGCTGAACCTGACCCGGCGCCTGCACCAGTGCACACTGAAGACCCCATTAGCGCTGCCACTGTTGGGGAAAAATCATCAACTCAGAAAATCCAGGCCTTTATTGGTCACACCAATTTACCACTGACATCGTACAATGGTCCCACTATCTCCCACCAAGATCTCATTTGTGATCCTTTTGAGCGCTCATCTACCACCAACTTACCCTACCTCCAAGAAAAAGAAGAAAGAAAAACACCACCTTCATCAAATTACCCGCAAAAGTGATCCAATAAAAATATTGCCATCCCAAAAAGATCCAATGCCATGTTTAGGTCCTTGACGTCTTCCGCCATGCCCCACGCACAGCACGCAGCCAAGGGGTCCAGCGCTGGAACGGCCTCGCAGGTCAAGCAGTCATCGCAGGGTGGGTGCCAGCATCGAAACCCTAAGAATATGCAGAAAAGACGAATTTCATTGGAATGTCATCATTATTTTTGAATTGGATGAATCAAAATCTTCGGCATCTTTTTGAGAGGTTTTCGAAATATACTATGCCTCGGGAATGCGGTTTCTCTGCATTGGTAAAGATGAGGGTTCGTCTCAAAATGGGAGATTTACTGCCCAGTTTCTTGCGAGTTTAATGGGGAAAATGACGATAATCGACGATAAAACGATTGTGATTTTAGGGTACCCAATTTTTTGACATACACATGGCCACATGAGACTGGGAGTACGTAGGCAATTGGAAACCTTTGTCATGGCTTAAGTCACCAAAAGATATATATATATATATACAGTATATATACATAAAAATATACATATATATATATAGGTCACCCAAAAAAAGATCTTTTCCGCATGCCAAGAAATGGACATGATGACATGTCCAGAATCGGCATATCCAGCTGCCGTCCCGAAATGTCTGCCTTTGGCAGAAATGGAGCTGGCAAGCAGGTATCCAAAGATATATCCTGCTTCATAAAATGGAGCTGGCAAGCACGTGTTCATAGACTTTATGGGTTTGCCCAGAAAGATCTACTTAGGAGTTGTTTTTGTTGGGGACAATATTGACTGATTGGATACTGAGGTACTCAATTCTTGGACAAGCCCACATATGGTAAACCCAACAATAAAACATACCCGATTTACATCTTTTTCTAGAACCAGGTATTAAAACCCATAAACATACCAAAACGCGGCTAGTTATTGTCAGGTTTACCTCACATTCTGGGTTCAAAGGTTCAAAGCCAGAAAGATTCACTCCCAGAAGGGCTGAATGCTTCGTTTCCACCCAAGCCTGGGCTCCGGGAGACTGGCGACACACTCCAGGCCATCTCTCTCTGCACCTCGTTCAACGAGGGGCCATAGGATTGGAGAGCCAACTGCATCTGCTGAAGTTCGTGCATCTTCAGCAACTCCATCATCTGTGAGTCTTCGGCTGGTTTTTTTTGGCGCCCAGTGATACCCAAAGAACCCATCTTGGGGTCCCCCGAGCGCTGGACTTCCACACTTGACGGACGTAGCTCCTCTTGGCCGTGGGCGAAGGTACAAGCTGCACCCCTGCTGCACTGACCCTTGCGGAACTGGTAGCACAGCTGCGTGCGAACCAAGCTGGGGGCGCCCCGTAGTTCTGCCGACGTATGTGCAAAAGTGCACTGGTTGCCATCGTAGCATCGCCTGGCATCCCAGTATTTGCACATTCTGGTAAACTTCAAAGCATTCCGGGTCTCTGGTGTGGACATGGCGGCTCCGAATCACAAGTTCCGCGATGTTCCGCGTTCTTTGCGTTTCAGAATGTTATATACACAAAAATGCCTTGAGCAAGCTGCGGGGAAATGCCAATGACAGTGGATGCACGTGAAAGTTTACACCCCATAAACTTAACACAGGAACCCAACAGGTCCATATTCATTTGTGAATTCTTTCATCTTTGGCACATCTGGCTTTTCAGGTTCATAAAGACAGACGGGGTGTACAACCGGGCAATTGTTCACCAAAAAGTTCATTGGTAATATTTAGAAATCCCTGACTTGGGTGTGTTTCAAAATGTCGTTTTATGAAGCTAATTCAGGACCATTGGGGAAATGATGATAACATGATGATAACCCATTCGAAACTTAAAACTTAGCAACCCCCCAAAAGAATCCAACAGATAGAATCAGATACAACAAAGATGAACAAAGGTAAAATATGGTAAAATCCCACTGCTATGAGTTGCTACATCTCCACTGTGCCTCTGCTCCAGTTTCTTGGAAATGCTCCAGCAATCGCTCACGGCTGCGCTCGTGCTCAACCAGGCCTTTCCTTCGGATGTTCAACTGGATAACTATGGCAACTATGGCCTAGGCATGGAAAATTCTTGGGAAATCAGTGAAACCATCGGATTCTGGGAAAATCATGGAACACATCTCGAATTTTTCAAGCAGTCTTTGTCTGGGATGATGGCTGTCTGTTGGAGAAGGTAGATCCAACGGAGAAATCCGGTTCCAAATGACCATCCGAATCATGGTGAAGCAGCAAATTCTGAAGCTTGAACTGGAAAAAAACCAGCAGCTTTCACCAACAAAATAACAGTTAAACATAGCATGGCACAGAGTGGAGGATGCTACCAGATCTGGGCCCAATCATGGTCAACTCGAATCTAGTCGGTCTTTGTGAGTCCCCGCTGATTAAAAAGTCCGCCACTCCGTCATTTTGTGAAAAGTTTCATCCCAATTTAAAGCCATATCCCAATTTCATCCCAATTTTCATAGGTGAAATCCCAATTTTATCCCAATTTTATCCAATTTTCATGGGTTAAATCAGTTAAATCCCAATTTTTGGTGGTGAAGTTCCCATGATCATTGAATCATTGAGGGTTGAATCGATGAATCGACCGCCAAAACCGGTGCTCCTGGTGCGTTTCAGCAGCAACCACAGCAGAGTGGAGCTGCAGCCTGCGCCAAGCAGAAATGGAACGCGAACGCGAAGCCATCGTTTAGCATGTCAAATTAGCTGAGAAATTCGCAAATGACGCAAAAATAAAACCACCTTTAAAAAAAAACATGAGGCCTAAAATCAGCAGGGTGAACCCCATCGGGAATCAAACATGTATTCCACAACATCATGGACATGGCTAAAATTACCCACTTACGATGCCGATGCAGCCGGGATGCTTTACTTAAAGCAACTTTCATCGGGGAAATTGGCTCAAAAACATCGGCAACTAACAGCCCAACTGATTTTTCAGATCAACTGATAAAACTGAGATTTCCTGCTGAAAACCATCAGTGGAGTCGCTGGAGACCCATTGGAAATAGAATGATTAAAAGAGGCGAAAATGTTCATCGACCTGATGGAGAAAACACAGCGACTTGGGGTAAGCAACAATACGATTTCTTAGACTTCCCATTGATTGATTGTGTTTGTGTCTAAGTCATGTTAAGTCCTCTTAGCCCTTATTTTTTCGGATTCACGGAAACATGTTTGTGTGTTTGTTTTGGACGAACGACGTGTCACCGCTCATCGGATGGTGATGATGGGTTTTGTACACCAACCAAAAATCTGTATAAAACAAACATCAACGCGGACTCTTTACCACCAAATACAGTTAAAGACTAAAGATGTGATGGTTGAACCATTAAAGCAACAAGACTTGAGGTAAATCGTGATGATCAAACCAACCAATGACCAGGGACACCTCGGTCCGTTTACCGTTCAAAAACACCGAGGCGCCGTAGACGTCGGTGTGGGGACCCACGGAGCCCTCTAAAAGTTCAGCAGCCTTCGACCGAGATGGGGATATACTGTGCTTGCGAAATCCTGTTGATAGATGGTTTACCCTCTGGTAATCGATGGGTTTTTTTCGGTTACCCTCTGCTATTGGTGTATTAGACTATTTCAACTATTTCTCAGTATTGGTACAACAATTACCCTCTGGTAATTTGTTACATAGCTATGGAAAATGGCCCAGTAGAAATAGTTGATTTACCATGGAAAATGGATGAAAATGGTGGATCTTTCCAGTTCATTATCTAAACGTTTACCAGAGGGTAACCATTTAACCCATGATTTATAGGCTTTTAACCATCCGGTTGGTGGTGCCGGCTTTCGCAACCATCCACAGTATCAATCATTTTATAGGGGAGTTTTTCCTGGTGGTTTAAGTGGCAACCTCATCCATGATTTGGCATGATTTAACCATCAAAGAACGAAATGAGATCCTAAGCATTAAAATTCTGAATTTTACCAATGAATACAGTGGGTTCGGTATGGGCGTGTCCAACAATAGGACATACCCAATTTATTGCAGTTCGAATCGGGAAAATGAAAGTTTTCTGTCCAAAAAATTGGGAATCTACCCTGGCAAACAATTCTACGGGCGACAATGAGGTTTCAAGCCTGGAATTTGGGGGTACTGTGTTTTCACAAAAACCAAACTGAACATACATAAATTGTGTGTCTTGATGCATTTTGCATTTTCGTCCGATTCTAGCCCCATTTCAAATACCAATTCTACCACCCACTTGTCAAGTGATGATTGTTGATGTTCAGTCGTATATCTGTTGTTGAATGTCATATTCGGCATACAGTCTGCATTGTCTGAAGGTTGGATACCCCAATTCCAGAGGATTAATTCCGCTTATTTTTCCCAACAAGCAAACAACAATGAATGGACCGTTTATCAATGTTTATCATATGCTCCATATGTTTGCAATTTCAATGATATTGATTACTATATAATCGAGTCCCATTTGGGTGTGATTATTGTGATTCTATACTGGGGTGCCAAATAACCGAACAGGAACACATGCTTTTTGATCCGCAACCCGTTGAAAAAAAACATGTTGGCAACCCTCCAGTTTTGTTGGTTGATGTTGGTGTGGCCAAGGATTTTCATACGCATGGTGGCCCCAGAGGTCGCCATGGCAGGGTCTGTTTCCGGGCGCGGCTCTACGCGTGCTATGCGGGCCGGCGAAAATGATGTGCCCCTCTGCCTGTAATACATTGCAATATCCTATTAATTACTGTATATCCCCTTTGTATTCCATAAAATAGACCAAAATCCTCTTATATCATCCTATTATATTCTATTATATCCCATTATATCCTACTATATCCTGTTATATCCCATTATACCATACACTTTTCACCAATATCACCATTTTTGCTTCAAAAATCTCCCAAAAAATATGTCTTCCTGCCACTTTCACGGAGCCTGGAAGTCGCCCCGGCGGTGCAGCTTGGGTGCCTTCGAAGCACTGGAACAGGCCCAGTCCACCAGGCAGCCCTGACGCGCCGCGAGCGGCGAGCGGCGAGCGCCAAGGCGCCAAGGCACTTCAACAGGAATCATTTCGGAACGTGGAAACCCGATGCCATAAACAACTACATTTCCCATAGGATCCATGGTGCTGCTATATATGGTAACATGGATCCCATCCATATACCCCCTTTATGTTAGCATATATACCAGCACCATGGATCCTATGGGTTTGGGAGAAAAAACTTGGTAGAGATTTTCTTTTGTGAGTGATGAGTTAATCATCGGAGGGACTACTGATCATCTATGGCGATGTTTTTGGGAGCTGATTTGATGGGTTCGGAGCAGGTTCAAAGAACACGTCCCAAGGGTCAACTGGCCAATCTTTGCGATGATCACTTTTAGCTCATCAGCTGAGGTTAAGTCACGGTCCCAAACAGATGTTCCAACTTCTATGTCTCTCTTGGGTCATATCCCTAACCTCAGATCAAGAAAAGAGAATAACTATGGTTAACTATTCCCATCAGCTTATGGCCACCTCTTGGAAAAGAGATACCCTCTGGTAAACTAACATAGCTATGGAAAATCACAATTTTTAATGGGAAAATCCACTATAAATGGTCATTTTCAATAGCTATTTTGACATAACCAGAGGGTATTTTCAGCTGTGGATTGTGTGTTTTCCTATAAACCCAACCAGCTGGGGCACCCGGGGTTTCATCGCCTGCGAAGCTGCGGCTGGCGAAGCGTCATCCTGACATGGCCGCGATGTCGCGCGGCGGGAAGCATCGAATTGAGTCACCCGGGACTGGAAATGTGAATCAGAAACCAGAGAGTTTCTTTTTTCTACTCTGATTTCCAAAATCATGGACTGAAGAGGATCAAATTACCCTCTGGTAAACTAACATAGCTATTGAAAATGGCCATTTATAGTTGTTTTACCCATTAAAAATGTTATGTTAGTTTACCAGAGGGTAAGATCATCACTCCAAAGCCATCACCGCGGAATTCCACACCTCGGCAATCAGCACATTCCAGGGATTCACATCGCAGTGGTAGACACCATTCCTGGCGAGGCTGTCGATGTCTGAGAAGGCCCAAACGGAAAAGGCTTGGATTCAGTAGGTTTCAGTAGTGGTACCACATCTGCCTAGATTTATGGAAGTGGAACATGGATGAACATGGTCAAGATATGGAAAAAGTAAGAGCCAAATTGGCAAACAAATCGGAAATTACCATGGCATCATTATACATGTCATATGAGCAGGGTAAAAACCCTCTGTCATTCCATTATAATCATTATACCAATTCTGCTGGTTGGTTGAGAGCGGGATTCCCAATTGTGGACTTTGATAATCCCCAATGTATGAATGATCGTCATTCACCCCCAAACTAATCATCAACCAACAGGTGTGTCTTGCAGCCAGCCCGGATGGATATGGGTCACCTATGATGACAGAGCATCTTCATCTTCAATGGTGATATATCCCTTGATATCTATCGATAGATATTTACTGGATATGTCACTATGTGTATATGAAATATGCATGAAGATATCACTATTCATGAGATATCTATTTACTATTTCATAGATAGATCATTGAAAGATTTGACTATTAGATAGATTCATAGATTCATAGATGTCACTATTAGATAGATAGATCATTGATAGATTTGACTATTAGATAGATTCATAGATTCATAGATTTCACTATTAGATAGATAGATCATTGATAGATTTGACTATTAGATAGATTCATAGATTCAT
>Ga0126342_10016140_pt1 | contig 13041 bp, 12 predicted proteins | sample Cyp1metagenome_FD_92528 | JGI IMG/M metagenome (GOLD analysis project Ga0126342, IMG submission 92528) | Coral microbial communities from Lord Howe Island, Old Settlement Bay, Australia - Cyphastrea 1 metagenome | ecosystem: Host-associated > Invertebrates > Cnidaria > Coral ... | reverse complement strand
TTGTTTCTTGTTGTTTCTTGTTATTTATTGTTGTTTGGTGTTGTTTGTTATTGTTGTTTGTTGTTGTTTGGGTTTATGTTTGTCTTTGTGGTTGTTGTTGTTCTTGTTCTTGTTGTTGTTGTTATTGTTGTTGTTGTTCTTCTTCTTGTTGTTGTTGTTGTTCTTGTTGTTGTTGTTCTTGTTGTTGTTGTTGTTGTTCTTGTTCTTGTTCTTCTTGTTGTTGTTGTTGCTGCTGTTGCTGTTGCTAGTTCTGTTGCTGTTACTCTTGCTCAATGCTGCTGCTGCTGCTGCTGCTGCCGCTGCTGCTGCTGCCTCTGCTGCTGCCTCACATGCCTGCTGGCTGCTGCAAGTATGCCTGCTGGCTGCTGCAAGTCCTTTTCTTCCATCTTCTTCCCTTACGCGCTCCCCCTTGCGTCGGCCGGGGTCGGCGGATACTGTATATACTTAGTAGGTCTACTGAGTCTACTGGTAGACTTGAGAGACTTGTCAGTTGTCGCGACAGGACGATGTGACATGTCTCAGCCGCTTGTCATCTGTGTCTGGATTACTTGCCACTGGAGGCAGGCCGAAGGGGCCGAAGGCGTAGTTGAACTGTGGACTCCTGAAACAGCTGGACACGACAGGTGATGATGGATATGTTTGCTTTTGGAAGATCCAGGACGTCTATGTTTCACCATGTTTCACCATTGTGCCATTTGGACTCATTTTTGCTGCTTCGACATGAGGTATGGTCATATGGCTAGCCAGAAAGACAGCAGATCTTCCCTTCTAGCTGTTCGGATTTATTCATGTTGATCAAGTCGCGTTGCCACAAGCCGAGATGCACAATCATCAAACACATGGAGCAAATGACTATTAGTAGTATTGGATAGTATTGGCTATTGCCGATTACCGTAGACGCCAAAGAAATGCGAAGTGGGAATGGCTTCAACAGATCAAGTCATGATCTTGAAAGAGTCCAAAATGGAAATGGATAGAGTTTGCATTAGCAAAATGTAAAACAAAATGTCTTGTCAAAATGTTGTATACAGAATGTATCCTGTAAAATCATCTTGTATCTTGTCTGATGGTTTTTGCATTTGCTTAGTCTATTGTCATCCCCTTCTCAGGATCTTAAGCAGAGGCAACCCAACGACCTAATAGTTCGCAAAGATCAAAGTGATTCAAAGTGCATTCAATTCATTTATATAATTAAAATTTAATTCATTTCATATTCACTTCATATTCATTTAGTCATTTAGTCTTCTGCGGACTGAAAGACACTGAAAGACTTACAGATTGTGGAGTCCCTCCTAGATTGTGTCGCTCTTCATGGCAAGCCCTAAACGCTTTTTGCATTGTTGCATTTCTCTCTCTGCCAGCGAATGAACAAAACTGAACGATACAAGATGATACAAGATGATACAAGCACATTTGACCTGTGTGAATGCACTACGATTTGTTTCGATTTGCGCCTTCCAAGTTCAGCTTAGTCTCCTACAGGAGACCTCGGCTGGGCATGGTGCCAGTTCAAGAAGATATCGCCTATGCGACACCTCACAGGCATGAAAACCACATGACCTGATACTTCTTGATAGTTCTTGATACTTCTTGCAAGTTGAATTTTAATCTATTGAAATTTCAATCGTTTTCAAGATAATTTCTCCGCTTGGCATTTCGTTTCGCAGCAGGCTCCATCCCACGGAGTTGCTTCAACGCCACTTTGCTCCGTATTTGAGAGACAGACAGTATTGTCACCTTGCTTTGACTTCCAATCACTTCCAAGTGCTTGCAACAAGTGATCATATTTCGCTACTTTCCACACTCAAGACTCAGGGAAGGGAGCGGAGATCGAGTTCGGAAGGGGAAGAAAGGTGCCGCGAGCATTTATGTCATGGGGTGTTATTTGGTGCAATCTTCAAAGAGGTAAAGAACTTGTAAGTTGATGTAGTTGCAAGTACTGTAAGTTTTCATTGTGTAACTTCAGAGATAGTGAACGGTTTTCTTGGTTTTCTTGCTTATCCATGCTTACCCCCTGTCTCATCGCGTAGGATTTGAGCCACTTTCAGTTCCAGCATCCTGTTCCGATGTTGTGATGGGAGCACTTTCGAAAGCATGGCAGCATGGATGTTTAGAGTTTAGAGGAAGCGCAGTCGCCACAGCCACGGAATAAAGAGGCAAAAGGGGCTAAAGTTAGAGGCTTAACAGGAAAGGAAGGATGACAGGAACAGATCCTCACACGATCAGACCCCCACCAGATGTCTCCTGTTGCCAAAAGTGTTGAAGCACCAGCTTCAAACCGTTTTGAATCATTCGGATCTAAGAACTTCTTGCAGAATTGAAATGCAGTGTATTTGGCCGTTTGGCCATGAGTCTGGATCTGTGGTACGTTGTCCTTCTGCCTGTCTCGATCTGTCCCATGATTCGCGCTTGCGTTCCTACGCAAGGGCGCAGCAGTTCACAGGCAATGGCAACTACCCTCTAGCAGAACGCATTTCATGGACCACACAAACTGCTTGTGCAATGGTATGACGGTATGACTCTACGTGTGACCAAGCCAAAGCAGAAGAAAGAAACTTGAGTGTTTGAAAAGCTTATTGTTTGAGGTTCGATGTGAGGCGGTGGGTGCGGGTTATGACCAAGTTCCCATCCATCTAGGTTACTTCCAGCAGCATTTTGGGGTGTATGGCACGGGCATTTGACCATGATTGACGCACAGCCGCACAGCCATACAATATTCTTCTCTTCAGGCACTTGCAGGAGATTGAAACGTTGATCTGCAACGTTTCGTCCAAGTCTTCCATTGATGGGTATCCTTTCTTGATATTGACTTCATGTACTTCATGTCCTTGGCCAGGCTCTGAGGTTCATACCACAGCGAGGCCCTTATGCAGCAACTGGCAGCAAGTGCGTGCGAGACATGACACCTTCGGGATCCAAAACCTCAGTGACTCAGTGATCTTGATGTATCCTGATGTATCCTGATCCATGGTGATCCATGGTGATCCATGGCCAACATGGCTCTGAGGGGAACAAGCGGGTGTCACACACCACTCAGCCGCAGGCACGTGTCAGAATAATCGACATTCCACGGTCGTTTTGGACTTGGTTTTGTGATGTTTTGTGTGAGTCGCTTTTAGTCTTCGGCTTCTGCAGGGCTATCCAGATTCGCCTTCCTCACTGCTACAAACTGAGGGAACATACGTTTCAAATTGTGCTTCGGTTTCGTCAGCAGTTGGCTGTTTGTGAGATGTAGATTGAAGTGTCTCAGCCATGCACAGTGCGAGAATGAAGCACACGTTGCGACATTTGCTACATGGAGATAGAGAGTCATTCTGTTTAACTTTGTTTTCTTTAAGCTACCACAGATTTCATGTATCATATATATATACATACATAGATGGATGGATGGATGGATGGATGGATAGATGGATGGATGGCGAGATGGATACAGATGGATATATAGATGGATAGATCGATGGATGGATATAGATAGGGAGATAGATAGGGAGATAGATACATAGGTGTCATAGGTTATTAGATTGTGTAGATGTACATGGATACATAGGACATATGCATGCAGATTGTGAAAAATACCAAGAATATCCAAAAACATATGATGGGACACATTGAAGAGAAGGTACTGATTGCGGAAGGCTTTTTGTTATTTCCAAGCCACCCATAGTTTCTCTTTCAAAACAATCTCTCTTGCGATTATGTGGAAGTGTGGCCTTGCCTAATCTTGCCTAATCTTGCCTATACATATCATATGTAACATATGTCATTTAAATTCATTTAAGACTTTCTGGCCATCCACATGGAGATTTTGGTTCGTTGTCAAAAACTGAGCACCGCAGCCCAGGACCGCAGAAGGCTTGGTGACTCACGCCGATTCCAAGATCATTCAACCGAATTCAACCGAATTCAACCCATGGCTGTTGAGCTTGCAGCTTGCTGCAGGGCATAGCAGTGGATGGCCAGAGGACGGCAACGGCTACAACGGCTACAAGAAATAAACTGTACCGAGATAAATGAGATAAACTGTGGAAATCAATCAAGCCATGCGAAGATTTGGTCGCATTGTGTTGCTTTCAAGGTTTTTTGTTGCTCGAGCCCCGAGCCATCTAGACTTCCTCCTTAACACCCCAATCTCTTGAAATTGGATGAAATTGGTAAGCAGGAAAAAATCATCTAAAAGCCAGCAGATTGATTAAACTTGTTGCAGATTTCTTGGGGCCAAGTCATAAATATGAAGCTCAAACGACACAATAGTGAGGTTATCTATTGAGTTTAGAATCAACTTCAATCATACATCAACTTGATCATCAGATATCATCGTGTTTCACATCAGATCTTACCACATTGTCTTTCAGTAGATTCCACACATTTCATGTACTGTACATCAACTTTTATACTATGTATGTATAATATATATATATACAGTATATATATATATATAAATGCTACCCCCCAACCAAGACCTACCTTTTGGGTAGTAGATATGTCCTTGACATCTCCTTTCTCACTGCTTATATTGTCACTTGTTGTAGCACACAGCCGGAAAATGCCTTTTCAAATGGGAATGCTTTAAGAAAAAGTACACACACACACGTACACACACACACAGATATACATGTATATATATATATATACTGTACATGCATTTGGCTACTGTATTGTGACCTTAGCAGGTCATTGAAGTTCAAACATTTATAACATGGGCACCGCACTGTGGTCAAATCCAAGGTTTGAACATGGTTTTCATGTTTTTTACTTTTGATTGATGCAACATTTCACCACAGAAACTGACATATGTTTGTTTGTCTTGCTTTCAAGATGTTTTTGAAAGAACTCTTGTCAGGAAGTTATTGAGGTCAAGACTCAAGTTGTACCGTTTCTTTTCCAAAGGTGGCATCCTTTTCTGGAGCAATGAGCAATAGTGAACATTTTGAAGGTCTCTTTGAAGAGCATTGACCACTCTTTTAGTGCTACACCGTGCTACACCCTCTTAAAAGAACATGATAGTCATGACACAGCACTGTTGGACAAATAAACTTCTTTTTTACTACTATACGATTTTTGAAAGAATAATGCACCCATCGAACAAATCTATAGTAAAGTAGTGCTGTGCATTTCAGAGGAATAGTCAACCATGTTTCTGTCCTTTCCCAGGGAATACTATACCCTTGAAAGGCTAGGCGCTTTCAAAGTACCACCGCATTTAGAGAAGGATGCCAGTTTAAGCAACGTAATTTTTAAAGATATTACACTACTATATTTGCCAGAAAGGTGTTACTCTTCGTAATGGAATATTCCAAAAAGGGATCTACACTTCCAAACTTCTTTCAGAATAGTATTTCAAGAGAGTACTACATGAATTCAGGGATTTGTTCTGAAACTAAGACTCTATGTACTACTGTATCTATTGAGGCATTCTATGACAAAGCAATGTTACATGTTTTTGAAGGAATGTCCCACCATGTTTAAGTAATGTGTACCTCTTTTCAATGGAACATTGCAAAAAGTAATGCTACACTACAACTCTGCTCTAAATATATTACTGTTTTGAATTGATACTGCATAGACTAAGAGAACTTTCTTATTAAAGTAACGCTGTCCTCTTTCAAAGGGACCTCACATGTTTGTTGCCATTTTCCAAGGAATACTGCACCCTTGAAAGAGTCTTGCAAAGTACTACTACATCTACTAAGGAATGCTAGCTTAAAAGAATGTCACATCTTTTCAAAGATATAAAAACTATGTCCAGACATGCGTCACTTTTGGTACTTGGATATTGCAAAAAGTGATGCTACGCTACTACATGTGCTGAGAATACAACACTATATACTTCAAAAGAGTGCTGTATCCACTCAAGGACTTTCATTGAAGGCAATACTTTTTCAAAGTACTACTGCATCTATCTATTACAAAGAGATAGTACAGTCTTTAAAAAGAATGCCCCACCATTTTATGCAATGTGTCCGATACAGTACTCTTTCAAAAGAGTACTGCATCCCTTTAGGGACTTTCGTTACAGTTACAGGCAAGACTCTTTCAAAGTACTGCTGCATCTATTGAGCATTCTGTTACAAAGAAATGTTACATGTTCTCAAAGAAATCCCCCACCATTCACCCAATAGTGTCTGTTTTCCAGTTTATCCGTGGTCTATCTGGAAAGGTTTGTGGCAAAAGCAAAGATGTTGGAGGGATGTCTCATTGCAGCGGTACACAATGGCTCAAAAAAAACTTCTTTAATCTAGCCTCTCTGGATTCAAGATTCAACATCTAAGAATCCTGGGGTTCAAGAAGCTTTTTCTGAATCTTGAATCTTGAATCTTAATCTTGAATCCTGGGTGGGGAGGACGGGACGGCAACAAAGTGCCACAAGACAAAATGACTCCATTAAAACACCTTTAATTTTTAAGTACACAAGTTACAAAAAAGAACTGTAAATACTACTAAATAAATTGAAAAGGTGGGTCTTGGGGGAGTACCATATGTATATATATATATACACACTATGTATGTATATATAGACATATGTATATATATATATATATGCATATATACTTATATATATATATATTTATACCTATATATATACATATTATTGGATTGTACGATTTGTTTTGTCACTCGACATGCCAGGATCTCAGCGGCCTTGAAGCTGACACAGGCGCAGTGTTCGCTCTGTACGTTGTCCAGTTTTCCACCAAGAAAACACATAATTTTGACGAGTTCCCAGCGCTTGCAAAGAAGCATGGACAGGGGGCTGTATATGACTACATATGATCATGTATGATTAGTTTCATATGATGATACTTGATTATATTTGATTGTATATGATTATGTGAAGTGTCATCTTCTATCATTTCTTATCAGTGGTCTGTTGTGCTGTTTGAGCTCTTAGAGTGCTGTCCAGTTCCAGCAATTTCTGTCAAGGCTTGGCATCTTTCGGCGTGGAAAGAACGGTCTTCTTGGAGCACAAGGCGCGCAGCAATCCACCACCCCCTGGCGAATTCCAACAGGGAGACGTTTCATGTAATACGTTACGGTACATTACACACATTCCATGCATGCATCCATGCATGCATGCATCCATGCATACATCCATACATCCATACCTCCATACATGCATGCATGCATACAGACATGCACGCATACATGCACACGTATAGGGTGACATGTCATTTCTTTGTGTGTTTTGTGTTGCAGTGTAGGGATGTGTAGGGTATGTTTATAGTTTTTTTAACACTCAGACGAGCATCCTTTGAGGCGCGATGTTTCGATGTGGTCGGCTTGCCAGGCCTGCCTTTTGACCATTCACGCCGATGGATCCCCACGGCTGTGGCTCTCACCTTAGCCGCCTTAGCCATGTGGCTCTCACGAATGTGTTGAATCGGCAGAAACTCTAAGATCCACTTATCAGATCACACTGATCATACACCTTTGCAATGCCTTGCAAAAAAGGTCAGCTACTGTAGATTCCCAAAATTGAATGCTCTAAGCGAAGCAAAGCGAAACCCAAACCTTCAAATCCATGCCTAAAAGCCGAAAGGTTCTACGTACAGAATTGATTCCAGTTTTTTCAAGAGTCTGTCTACATAGTACAAAAAACTCTGAGGTCCACAAAACAAGCCGAATTCCTGGGAAAATTGGCTTGGCACTCAGGGCTGCGCTCCGGGCCACAGGGGACGCCACAGTGCCGTCGGAGTCCTCTTTGCCCAAGGACTTCATGGCGAGTCCGGACGAGGCGACATGGCGACATTCTCTTGCCATGACCGCCACGACACTTGCTTGATAAACTACATAAAATCTGCTTATATAATATAAGTGTCGTCAACTCTCATAGCTTTCATGTTCTTTCATTTTCTTGTGTTTTCTTTTACTTTCTTTAACTTTGACGAAAGGCCAGGTGGGCACTCCCCATGAATTCCCCGAGTTTATCCGGAAGTCTGTTGGTATTGACCTGATAAGACCACGCTTTCTGCAGAGTCAAATTGATTCAAGTTTAGCCAATCACAATTTCTGCAATCCACGTGCAGAGCATCGCTTTGAAGTTCTGCAGGTAATGGAGGACAAAATGGTCGGTTCCTCAAGGGTCTCAAGAGCAACGAGTAGCATCACATTCCAGCACAATGTCCAGACACAAAAACCATGAAGGCAAGATGGACCCTTGGATGCCCTGGCAGGAGGTAATAACATCAATCTATGCTGATGATGACAACACGCCGAAACCTCAGAAGTCTCCAGGTAAAGGATTTTAGGTTAGGTGATTTCAATAGAGCGACCTGTGCATAGGTCAGGAAAGTCAGCCATAATGAAGATGTCATAAGGTGGTTTTCATTCTTTTCTGATAAGACAGTTGCCTGGCCAAATTTGCAGAGGGTGATGTGGTGATCTGAGGGCTTTATAAGGCTTTATAATAAATAGATGTTGCATCCGCGTCCCACCGCAGTTCGCCTGATGGAACACACATGCCGGCAACATCCCATAAAGAAATATAACGTTGTGAGACTTCACAGATTGCAGACCCCTTGCAGGTGGTTGTTTACTGGCCATGCAGACGGGCCACCCACTGAGTATTCTTGAGTGCTGGAAGGCTTTCAGACCTCCAAGTTGCAAAAATGTGCAGTGCAGTGGCTGCAAGTGATGAGACTCGATGAGACTCGATGAGACTCAGGGATTGCAGATGACATGATGATGACATGATGATGACATCATGATGACATCATGATGACATCATGATGACATCATGATGACATGATGAAAGGGACAGGTTAGACACGGTTAGACTCCTTTGAAGTCTCACCTCTTCCGAGGTGGGTCCGAATTTGGGATTTGACGATGGTCACTGCAAAGCCTGACATGAAGAAGGGCCTGTTGCTGTTCAAGGACAGCTGTGCTAATTTGACGGGTCGGGTTTTGGTCGAAACTCCCAGAGCTTTTGTTTTGTCCGCTGTACTAAGTCACTAAGTGAAATCGTGCGAGCTGGTTCAAAGGAAGTGGCAAGCGTTGGATCGGTTCTATCGATTCTATCGTTGGGATTCGTTGGGAGATTCTTCACGTGCAAAGATGATTTTAGTCTTGTTGGGTAATGCAGCACAATCGGAACTTTCATGAGCTTCCTATATACTTTGACGCCTAGTGGATCCTAGTGGTTCAAGTTCTTTGACTAGCGTCTAAAGAGAGCACAGTATGGTGTAGATGTAGAAATCAGCAATCTACGGTGATATGTGAAAGTCCTTCCAAAGTTCAACAACTTATGTGTGCATCCAAAGTTCAACAACTCGTGTGCACTAGGAAATGCACTTGCATCAAATGGCAGTGACATCGTGCAGAGCTTAGACTTAGACTTGGAAGTCTACACCATACGTGTGACTTCCCATGGTGTGGTGCTAAAAGATTTCTCAGGTTGCAGCACTTTGAGATCAGTGGCAAAGTGGCACAAGCCCCAAAGTGTTCCGAGAGCGTTCCGGGCAGATAGAGTGGAGACACTGATAGGAATGACATGGAATGACATGGAATGACCCACTTGGATGTGCTTTCAGAATCTTTCGGAAGCTTCAGATGTGGAAAGTGCCGCCGAGGTCATTGTTTCAGCCTCATCTGACTGGACCGTCGCAATGTGCCCCGAAAGCAGATAGAAAATGATAAAAAAAGCAAAGTGTCAAAGTGGCAAATTAATGTCGAAATATGTCAAATTGTTCACCTGGGATTCGGATTGATTGTTCAAAGCCCGAACCGATGGCAAGGCACACAATGGATGGAGCTCGCATTGGGAACTTCAGTCATCGCGGCCCGCAATGGAGGCCGTTTGCTCATCTATGATCATCTCAGCAATGCTACTGTCTCATTATTTTACATTTTGCTGTCATATGCATTGGAGTCTGTTGCCATTTGGGAAGGCTATCAGACCAAACCACGTGGTGTGATCAGCGTTGCTCTTGGCCCTGCCACTGTGCATCGCTGTGCATCGTTGTGCATATTGCGCAGATGTTCTTTTCACAACAAATACTGCAGAGATCTGCAGAGTTTTCTTCTCGTTCTCTGAAGTCGTTTTCTCGTTCTCTGTCCAGTCACAGGCCACCGCCTTCCACTGAAGAGGGCATCCGAGGGCCTGAAGACGATGACCGCTGGGGTGGCTCGTATCAAATTCGCATCAAATCACTTCGCACGTTACTTCACACACTGTGAAAACACTGGTCTGACCGCGGGTTTTCTTTTTGTTGAGAATTCCAGGCATCAGTCCGCGCAGAACAGCTGGAGGTCCAGGCACGTCAAGAGAGGTGAAGCAGCACGGTGGTGTTGAGAAAGGTGTTGAGAAAGGTGTTGAGCAGAGCTGAGAGACTGAGAGGTGGCCACCGAGATGGTGCAACCACGAAAGGGACTGTTCCAGGCTGGCTGTGGCCCCGTGAAGTGTCAAACAAATTCAAAAAGCTGGGACAGCATGCAGCTTGTGGACAGCGTGGACACTTTGGCATTTGGGAATTCATGAGAATTTACATGAATTTACGTGAGTCGAGGCATTGGAATTGGCGTTGGAATGCGCACTCCAAGAGCCTCCAAGGCGCTACAGAAACTGCGTCAGGTGGTGAGTCACGCGGTAAGTCACGTCGCATTTCTACATAGCCCAGGTGCGAACAAGACCCGTCATTCCTGCTCCGGTTCATTCAGGGCAAGGTGACTTTGGAAAGCTAAGCGTGGTTCAGGGCTCAGTCTGCCACACGGGAAAAGGCCTTTCACTTAGGCAAACTTTAGGCTGACAAAATGATGGCCAAATTTTCAGCAGGCTGTACTGAGCCCTTTACCACGCACATTGTTTTGTTGTTTGCTCTTTGGGTCAGGAGTGTCAGAATTTCTCTCGGCCTTTTGTGAGGTTGAGCGCTTCAAGCCAGACCTCACCCTTGCTGAACAGGACACGAAAGGCTTAAATTCAGATGTGATCACAGAGAATACATACAAAACGTTCCAAAACATGCAGGGAGGCAAGTACAGCTGGGCCTGAATAGAAGGTATTGAGATTGGAATATAAAGATTTGAGCGAGGAGAGACAAAGACTGCAAAAGTTTGCTGCACCGGACCTAGACGAGTGCATTGGGGATGCCTGTTTTGGAATTTGTGCAAATTTAAATGAATCTATATATACATGAATTTGAATGGATCGTAGAAGGGAATTTCATTGATTTTTCTCGTGGAGAACATGTGAACGTCTTGAGGTTTCCGAACACACTCATCGCTCTGGCAAAGTTTGGAGCAGGCCAAGCATATCCAAAGCATGGGGTGTGGACAACTTGGCAGTGCAAAATCCTGGGCACGATTGTAGAGCGCCTTGCCCGAATCCGTGAGGACTTCCGAATAAGCTGACTTTGACTTATTGTGACTCTTGTGGCTCTCTTCTAACTCCTTGGGGAAGTGTGACATGTGCTGGCATGACAGCAAAAGTATGTGACGCAGCATGTGAGGCGGTGACGCCGAAGATGTTAATGATCTCGTGTTCAGCTGAAACAGGCTGCGCGACAAGGCCATGCTGTGCACAGATGGTGCCTTGAACCCACACAAGTCGACAGGATGGAACAGTTCCAAAGACAAAGGATTCAAGATACAAGATGACACAAGCGTAAGTTTGACCATGGATGACTCGACAGGTACAAATGGCTATGCGGCACTCAATGCGGGCCGCGCAACTTGCTGACAGACAAAATAAATCAGACATTCTGAAGCAAGTCGTTTGGGACCGTCCGAGCTTCTGATGGATTTGCCTTGAAAGCATTTGAAAGCCTCATTATTTATCATTATTTCATGTTGGTTCATGTTGGTTCGTTGGTTCCACCTGTGCCTTTCTGCAGCATGGCATCAAGATTTCAAAATTCCAACGAACTGCACTGCCAGCCATTGCCATTGTGATCGATGCACCGGACCACACGAACACTTAACCAATCTTAACCAGAACTTCCATCTTAACCGGAAGCACTAGGCCCCAGGGCAGGCATGCGGTACGAAGAATCAGATTGATGCCAGACAATGCCAAGCAATGCAAAGAAACGAAGAATATCAGCGCGTAACTACGCTCGAAGAGAAAGAGCAACTGAATGCCACAGAGACATACAATGATATACAGAGAATAACAGAGACAAGATGAGACAAGTAGCTTCATCTAACTTTAATTCGGTTACGGTAGCTTCAAATAGCTTCCAGTAGCTTCGCGTAGCTTCATCAACCAAGTATCCACAAGTTACTGTCACAAGCTTTATCGATTGCCACTTGGCGGCCATGGAGGAGGCTTCACAAAACGACACATAAACCCGAGAAAACGGATACGAAAACGGATTGACAGATAGACCATGATAGACCAATCGGATACACCAGTGCGTATGGTGCATATAGTATCATTGTAGAGCTTCGCACACCGGCCATGCCATAAGGGTATAGTAGTGTGAGCGTTGGTGTTGTTTATGTGCTCTGTGCGTGCGCGCAAGTGCAGAGCACAGTGTGATGTTCTTGTCATACCGCAGCTTGTAACCATCTTACCACACATCTTTTTGTCGCATGTGTGTGCTTCTTCTTCTTGTTGTTCTTCTTCTTGTTGTTCTTCTTCTTGTTGTTCTTCTTCTTGTTGTTATTCTTCTTGTTGTTCTTGTTCTTCTTCTTGTTCTTGTTGTTTGTTGTTGTTCTTCTTCTTGTTGTTGTTCTTGTTGTTGTTGTTGTTGTTGTTGTTCTTGTTCTTGTTGTTGTTGTTGTTGTCGTCGTGGTTTTAAAAAGTTGTTGTTGTTGTTGTTGTGGTTGTTGTTGTCGTTGTCGTTGTCGTTGTCGTTGTCCTTGTCCTTGTCCTTGTCCTTGTCCTTGTCGTTGCCGTGGTCGTTGTCGTTGTCGTTGTCGTTGTGGTTGTTGTTGTTGTTGTGGTTGTGGTTGTGGTTGTTGTGGTTGTTGTGGTTGTTGTGGTTGTTGTGGTTGTTGTGGTTGTTGTGGTTGTTGTTGTTGTTGTTGTTGTGGTTGTTGTGGTTGTTGTGGTTGTTGTGGTTGTTGTTGTTGTTGTCGTCGTTGTCGTCGTTGTCGTGGTTT
>Ga0126342_10016139_pt1 | contig 13041 bp, 15 predicted proteins | sample Cyp1metagenome_FD_92528 | JGI IMG/M metagenome (GOLD analysis project Ga0126342, IMG submission 92528) | Coral microbial communities from Lord Howe Island, Old Settlement Bay, Australia - Cyphastrea 1 metagenome | ecosystem: Host-associated > Invertebrates > Cnidaria > Coral ... | reverse complement strand
TCAGTCTTGCTGAGAAAGTCAGAGAAGATTAGCACAGCCACCTGCACAGGATGACACGCCAAATCGAGACGGCATAGCCGCTTTGTGGTTCAAAACAAGTTGCCAGGGCTGACCTGCGTGCAATAACAGATATCAGCAACAAAGGTGGAACATATCTACCATATGTCAACCATAAATATCTACCATATATCTACCATTATTTGCCAGATGCATGATGTAGATGCTACAAGTGTAGAACATCGAAATGTCTTCTTTCTCAATTTTGCCTGGCAGTTTCAAATATATTTCATGGTAAACGTTTACATAACTATGGAAAATCCACCCATGTTCAATGGGTAAATCCACCATTTCTATGGTCATTTTCCACCATAAAATCACCATTTTCCATCCATAGCTGAGGATCTTTCACCAGGATCAAGATCTCCCAAGAACCTAGCTGGACCCTTGTAGCCACTAACTTGGGACATGAAACTTGTTTTGTTTCTTGTTTTCCCACCATATATATATATACATACATGTTACGCTGTTATATTTTATATTTTATAGATCCCCACAGGCATGGTGAGGTTCAGCCACTGGTTACTGGGCCTCAAACCAACGGTCAAACAACGGCCGAAAGTTTGCGATGATTCACCAGTTAAAGTGAACATTTACAAAAAACCTTGGTCTTATCAGGTTCCACCATTCAAAGATAGTTTTTTTCCCCCTAAACCAATTTCAGCCGATTACACTTTCGAGACGCAGTGTTTCCACTGGCCGATGGCCCGATGGCATTCGCAGGAAGGACCTTTGTGCGAAGAGAACATGCGAGGTGGGATCCGGTCGCCTTGACAGCTGCAAGGTGTTGTGCTGCTGTTGGTTTTTACATAACTCCAGTAACTAGGTATTTATGACATATGTATATGGAGGTTTCCTAAAACAGGGGTACCCCCAAATCATCCATTTTAATGGGATTTTCCATTGTAAACCCTCCATTTTGGGCTACTCCCATTTATGGAAACCTCCAAAAAGTTAACGGGAATTATACACCAACTTATAACCTTGCACCGGTTGTATTTTTTGTTTACGCCAATTCAGCTAGAAATCAACCATCAATCCCCAGTACTGTTGATCAAATCCCAGTTTTCCATGGTATTTCTATGGTATTTCCATGGTATTTGCAGGCAAAATCCCCGTTTTCCAGGCATCCGCTTCAACCTGATGGACGTGACCCTGCACACCGATGCCATTCACCGTGGCGCCGGACAGATCATGCCTCCCACCCGCCGATGCTGTTGCTGGTCACTGCACTTTTTTTTTGGTCACGAAGATTAGCCTCTGGTAATGGGATATACCCTCTGGTTATAGTGATTTAATGGGATTTAATGGGATTTTATAGTGATTTAATGGGATTTAATGGGATTTTATAGTGATTTAATGGGATATTAATGGGATATACCCTCTGGTAAACATACAAAAAGCTATTGAAAATGACCCATTTATAGTGGATTTAGCCATGAAAAATGGTGATTTTCCATAGTTACGTTAGTTTACCAGAGGGTAAGAGTGGATAATTGTGGTATACTATGTATTACTAGGTAACAAAGTGGTATACTATGTGTACTATGTGTACTATGTGTTTTTGTTGCGGGATACAGTGTGTTTTTTTACTATTTAATCATATTGATTATACAACTGTGGCAAGATAGTGGTATACATCTATTATAGTGGTATACTATGTTACTGAAGAGTGCCTTGGTTCCAAGAATTAGATGATGGGGGCAAGAACCCATGGGTTTGCGGTGAAGGGTTTCCCACCAAAAGCAGTCCATGGATTATTGCCTGGTAGATCTTGGTTTGGTCAGTTCTTTGATGTTGTTGGGTCAATTTGAACCGCGAGGGAATGGAGTACCCTTCGAAACTAGCCTTTCAAAGGGTATCCAAGATTGGCTTTTTGGGGGCTTCAAACGTTTTGTTTTTTGAGTGCAATAAAATGACCCGTACACACATAATCCTCCAAAATCCCCAGAGATGTGGTGAAAAACGAATGGCGTCCGGAACACCTGAGTGGATTGGATATGTCCAAATCCATAGCTATGGAAAATCACCATTTTTCATGGGAAAACTCACTATAAATGGTGATTTTCCATAGTTATGTTAGTTTACCAGAGGGTAACATGATGGGTACAAGGGAAAGGTACCCTCCGCGCAACTCACCAGATTCTTTGGTTACAGTCATCTCAGACTGCTCGCCACTACTCGTACTATCATTTTTTGGGCATTCCCACATTGTGTAAATCCCAATGTCCATCACAATCCCCATATTTCATGCTTACCTCGAACCTCAGTTTCATCCATTCTTAACACAGTCGGGCATTTGAGTTCTACCTTTCTGAGTGAAGAACTGCCAGACATATGGCTTTGTCTGATTTCTGGAGGGGGTCACCGCACATTTCTGGAGGGCTTGAAGCTGATTTCCGTCATCAAAGTGGCTATAAATTGGTGGTAAATTATGCTGTTGGTTGTGTGTCCCACGAATGTACCATTTTCTCATTACATCCCACTATTGTCCCATTGTATCCCATGGTCCAATTCTATTTTCATGATCCAATTCCATTCCCATGGTTTTCCACTTCTATCCTCATTCTTCTCCCATGATATTTCCATGAAGTATCTTCCCATTCTATCAATGGGAATTTCAGGACCAATGATAGGTGTACTGTACCTTTTTTTGAGGCCATATGACGTGGGATTCATCACCTTCATCATCAGCATCAGCATCAGCATCAGCATCATCATCATCATCATCATCATCATCATCATCATCATCATCATCATCATCATCATCACCATCAGCATCAGCATCAGCATCAGCATCACCATCACCATCACCATCACCACCACCATCACATAGTCCTTACACAGCCTGAAAACTATGGTAGGCACCTCTCATTGATGTCCCTGAACTGGCCATTCTATGCCCAGTTCGCCTCCCATCTCCAGGTTTCGCAGCTGAGCTGACGGCTAAGCCAACCCTGCAGGCCTCAGATTTCCATGGGGGACCCAAGATCCTAAAGGAACGGACGTATTAGAATGAATAATTGGGAAATAATTAGTTGGGATATATACATACATACATAACATAACATAACATAACATAACATAACATAACATAGCATAGCATAGCATAGCATTACATTACATTACATTACATTACATTACATTACATACATATATATATATATATATATCTATTTATATTTTAGGAATAATTGGGAATTACTTTTATATCTCTATATTTTTTGAAGAAAAAGCGGACAGAATTGGGATATGATTGGATGCATTGGGATACGTGAGTTCACTAGTCACTATTCTCGGATATTGTGTTGCTATTGCATTGGATATTGTCATCATAAACTGGGAATCCCATCGACATTTGGGGTGTCGAAAATTCGGCCCATCCTTGTATTTTTGTTTCCCCCGAAGATGAAATACACCCTGGAAACCAGTTTTTAGTATCGGATTACTTTCGATTTTGGGGGCCAGTCACTTTAGATGCTTGGTTATATCCCCAAAAATCTCCCGTTCATTCAATCCCATTAAATCCCATTAGTCATCTCTTTACCCTCTGGTAATTTAACATAGCTATTGAAAATGGCCATTTATAGTGAGTTTTCCCATTAAAAAAGGTGATTTTCCATAGCTATGTTAAATTACCAGAGGGTAGTCATCTCTAAAAATATCCTTATGAAATCCCATGAACTCATCCCATGAACTCCTCGGAAACATCGATCTTCAGCCTGCAGGAGCCTGTCTTCTTGGTGGAGATCACCTGCCCACAGGAGGCCATGAGCGGTGTCTACAACTGCATGAATTTGCGCCGCGGCTGCGTCTTCGAAGAAAACCAGCGTGAGGGAACACCTCTGGTGCAGGCGGGGACGAGGATGATTGGATGATGATGGGAGATGATGGTGGGAGGATGGTGGGAGGATGGGAGCTAGGAACTTTGGCTTCAAAGTTGGAGTTGATGCAGATCTTTCGGTATTTTGCATCAACTTCTGTGCTGAGAATGGGTTATGGGGGCGTTAGCAACCGTTAGCACAACATCGAAATCCGGTGGCTAACGACATCCTCATATCGAGTCTATCACACACCTCTGCAATGGGGCACCATTCATTTCTGTTTGAATACTCCAGTTAGATAGTGAAAAATCTCCGCAGTGAATGGGTTCTAAGCCACCTACAATACCGGGGGCCCACACCTCTAAGTAGGAAAATCAACATCTTCCATATCTGTAGTCCATCTATGTCCATCTATGTCTGCCTGTCATAGTCATAGTCTATCTATATCTAGAAATATGCCTCCCAGAATTGGATCTCCACCCAAAAATAGGGGTAAAAACCACAGACTTTGCCTTCAACCATTGAACAACATCTTTTCAGATCACATTCCCATGTTTTTTCCAGAAAATTCACCAATCTTTGGTGTTTTTTTTGGTGCCCAAAACCCTAGCACCGGTGGTCCACCGCTCAGGTGAAGGCTCACCTGCCGGTGTCCGAGTCCTTTGGTTTCGTGGCGGCGCTGCGGCAAGCCACCAGCGGCCAGGCCTTCCCGCAGTGCGTGTTCGATCACTGGGAGAATCTGCCAGGAAATCCTATGGAGAAGGGCAGCAAGATGGAGGAGATGGGGGACCTTCAATGAGGATTTTTTGGATTAAATGGGGGAATCTATGATCCCATGGGATCTATGAAATCAGGATTTTTTTCTCATGAATACCATCTGGATATGACTAACAGTTCGCCATGGAAAATCACCAATTTTTAATAGGTAAACCATCTATAAATGGGCCATTTCCCATGGCTATGTTAAACAACCAGATGGTAAATCTTCGATGAAATCTTTGATGGAATCTATGATGGATTAAATGGGATTAAATGTGTTGAAATCTTTGATGGATTAAATGGGATTTATGAAATCTGGATCCCTTTTTCTCAATGAATAGATGAATAGAAATTACTGTAAGGATACTAAACCAAGAGGACTTATGGATTGTTATGGATAGGGAAAAAATGATGGGGACATGTTGATGGTTTATTTTTTTGTGAGGGGATGGCAAGATGATGGTTGTGGATGGGGATGGGGATGGATGGGGGAAAGGTTTTTTCTGTGGACATTGATGGTTAACTTATGGGAGATATGGGGAAGATTCGTGGGTTTCATGGGGAAGTTTGAGTAAGTCTTGTTATGGGGGAAGGTTTGGGAACAGTGAACACTTTGTTGCAGGGTATGAAGGTTTGGCCTTGGTGCAGATGATGGCGCCAATAGCCAGGCTCCAGCAACATGGGGAAATATCGGCTCCCTGGGAAGTGGGTAAAATGCCAGGGAAATGGGCTTTAAAACGGGTTCCTACTAAGGTGTAACCAGCGGAGGACCCTTTGTTGTGGAGACCTTAGGTGTGTTTTATCAATTTTCATTTCTTTTCTGGTGCTGACCCAAATTCGGATGGTAGAGTGGTCTTGATTTCGGCGCTACCAAGAGCTCAGCTGAGCTGAGCACTCCTCTTTCTGAGCTTTCTAGGAGTTGATCTTGGGCATCCGCAAACGCAAGAACTTGAAGGTGGAGATGCCGGCACTCGGTGACTACCTGGACAAGCTGTAAGCCTTTCCGGGAGCGAAGGACGTCCTGGACAGTGACAGTGATGCGCTCGCGATTGGTCTGCGCCGAACGTGCGCAGTAGGTTTGGACTCGCCATTTTTGGGCTGAGTGTTCTTGTGCAGAGGGCTTTGAGTGTCAAACTAAGACCCCGAAAAAGTCGAGAGTGGAGGGGTGGACAGGGAGTGAAGCGGAGATATCTGGCAGAAATATGGTCAAACCCGTATTTTTTTTCTGGATTATCATGGGATTTTCTATATTTTCCCATATTTTCCCATGTTTTTCCCATATTTTCCTATGACTTTCCAGCCCTCCACTGCCTTGTGGCTTGAGCTGCTGCCATTTTGACGGGACGTGGCGCGCCGCGCCGGCGCCCTTGGTACCTGAACTCCGAATGAAATGGTTCCGAGACATACTGTGGATGGTTGCGAAATCCTGCACCACCTGGGATGGTAGAAAACCTATAAATCATGGGATTTCTACGGAGAAACCACCTATTACCTGGTGTAGGATTTCTTCCATCCACCGTATGTACACACACATACATACATATACATGTATCCCTACGGGGCGGACGTTCGCCCAAAGTCTCATTGGGGTTTACTTACGTTGTGGTTTGTTTGGGATTTATTGAAGATTGTTTTAGGGTTTACTTAGGGTTGGTTTATTGGATTTTCTTTAGGGTCTATTTAGGGCTTGTTTAGTTAATTGTCGTGCTATGTATGGTTGTTTTAGGGCTTTATTTAAGGTTCCTTTGGGGTCTATTTAGGTTATTTATGGTTGATTTAGGGTTTGTTTAGGGTTGATTTAGGAATTAGGTTATTTGGTGTTCTTTCAAAGCTTGAAACATCGCAAATTACGGAGGATATCCTTAAAACATGCTTCAAACGGTGATTTTGGCACCATTTTAGGTAAGCGCAAAAAATGCCATGAGACGCAGGACATATCAATATTTTGTATGTTCGTAGTTTGCAAAAAACACGCACCCAAAGAACACAGCGGATTGCAGTCCTGCATGGAATTCCGTGGATTTCGGGCAAACGTCAGCCCCCTAGCGACATATATATATATAATATATATATATATATAATATATATATATAATATATAATATATATATATATATAATATATAATATATATATATAATATATATAATATATAATATATATATAATATATATATATATATATATATCTATAATATATAATATATATATAATATATATAATATATATACACATACATATACGATATTCGATCTTCGCCAACGTTTTTTTATCTAACGCATTTTTGTGGAGCCCTCATCACCGGGACCGTCTCAGCGACCACCGCAACGAGGCGCCGCGATGGTGCTGCTGCAGGAGAGTGACTTCCTAGTGAGGCGCTGACCTTAGCCTTAGCGTAGCTGGTGATGTGGTGATTCAATGGGGACTTCACATGATTTAGCCATCATTGGATGGATAAAAAAGGGACAATTTACAGGAACCCCAACAAAAATCAATCCATGGGGGGAAAAAACAATGGTTTCCGGTTAAGATGTTCCCCTCAACAGCCTCAAGAAAAATCCAGTGAATTCATCACCCTTTGCAATTGATTGTTATTTGACGTCAATTTGATGGTTCAAACATCACTTTTTGTTGCTGCTTTCAACAGAGCTATGGAAAATGGTCCACGGAAATAGATGATTCTTAAAAATGTGGGATTTTCCGGTTCGCTATCAAAAAAATCACCAGAGGGTAAAATCGTAACTTTCTGTTGGTTAAACGGTGACACCGGCTGGTTTTCCATCAAGGCTGACGGACCTCTATGGCGCGAATCGCGCAGGTGAATCCGGTGTTCAGTGCGGGCGGTGATGATTCGGTGATTTTGCTGGTCATGGGAGTTCAGTGAGCTCACATTTTGCTATGGTAAACTAACATTTATAGTCTATCAATTTATAGTGATCTAATAGGGTTTTGATGGGATTTTCAAGTTGTGATAAAAAATGGATGGTCATGGGATATTACCCTCTGGTAATTTAACAGTTTGCTATGGAAAATGGATGCACATGGCCCATTTAGTTCGATGATTTGTCTATTAAAACTTGTTATTTTGCATAGCAAACTGGTAAATTACTAGAGGGTAACCATTGGAGTTTGGGATGCCACATTTTTTCCTAGAGAGTTTCCTTGGGTCTTGGAATAAACACACCATGGTCAAAAAACCAACAACCCTGACGTCATCGCATCTTTTGGAGGATCGTAAAACTTCCAACTTCCAACGCCCTACTTGGTAGGGTCGAAGTTGTGCTTGAAGCATATTGGGGAACCATAAACTTTGGTAAATCTATCCTTAACACGTTTGGGTATGCGACCTATGGGTGTCCTAAATGAAGGTGGATTTTTTCACCAGGATCTGGTTGCTCAAAGTAAGGGGACACTGGGGCACGGCATGGCTTAGCTACCTTCAAGATTGGTAAGATCGATTGAAGGCTGGGTATGCTTGATACTCAAAATGGTCGAAAATTGATATTTCCAATAAGATCTTTTTGCTGTTGACTAGTCGCAAGTTCCTGTAAGTTCTGGATTTGCCCCATCGGGGCAGCCGCCAGGCACAGTCTATGTGTGGATCAAGCGATTCGCTGGCAGGCGATGGCATCTGATCAGCTCCATTTCCAAGTGGAGCTAGACCCCTAAGTCCTGAAATGTGTTGGTAGTTTTTTTGTGTAGAAATGGCTATGGATCAATACCTATACATACCATTTTTAGTGGGATGAACATCCATTTACCAGCTATTTTGGGTTCACTAGGTGCCAGGGTTTTGACCCATCCCCAAATGATGCTCTCTAAGTCCTGAAAAGCCAGTGCATCAGATCTGCATCGGGGTCATATTTTTACCTTACAGGTTAGCCTCTTTGCGGCGGCGGAAGCCCAAAGAACAGGAAGCAGCTGCGGAGAAAGAGGAACCCAAGCGCTTGGGCCCGGTAGGTGACTTTGGACTTTGGACTACAGTGACTACAGGAGACCCATCTATTTTAGAGGGTGAAAATCATGGTTTCATAGATCTTACTGTTAAATCAATTCAGTGATAGGTTGATGGGCTTGTTTATTTTGTCCCACTTTGGTGCAAGAAAGGATATGATTCTGCTGATGTTTGTTTTGCAGGGTGACGGTATGTAATGCTGGCCAATGCTGGCCGTGGCTTTTTGACTGAGCATTGGCGCTTCGCAAACCCACGCGTTGGAATTGCCATGAATTCTCTCTCTCGCTCTCTCTCTCTCTATAGATATACGATTTTATATAATATATGTATAATTGCATTTACAAACAAACGCTATCTACCTGTGTTTCTGAGACGTACAGAAAAAAAACCCTACATAACCAAAGATATTTTTTGAGTCGTTGCTTTCGACCATGTCTGTAAGAATGGTCAAGCTCCAGGTTTAATGCGATGTCATGGGAGACAATTCTCAGACTGTTGGGCAGCTTCATCAAACATCATCAGTATATGAGCTCCAGTGGGTAAGGAAACCCACCGGAACATGGCTGATTCTGCCTGTCTTGGGCCTTTCATGGATCATTTTGAGTCAACTTGTGCTGTACCCAGGTGCTTGGTCCGAGCGCGGTCCAACCGAAAAGGTTCCAAGATTAGCCGGAAACTCAGATCGTAGAGGTCCCGGCGTCCCCGGCATTCCCGGTTGATGTCAAACTTGGTGCCAATGACCCACGAACAGCTGATGTCGTGAAGGTTAATAGGGGATAATCCATGATAATCCAAGTTCTATCCCCTAAAAATGGTGGTTTTCCAATGATCTTTTTCTAGTGAAAAGTACGATCATCCAAGGCAGTAATCAGTAGAGGGTTGATCCCAACTGAGGGCTGGGCCGTTGCGGTTCCTTCCGATGGTTGATCCCTTTCGGGACCCAAACGTGAAGTCCCTGAACATTGGCTGATTTTCCCCACCTTGTATGTGATGATTGATGAATGATTGATGAATGATTGATGAATGATTGATGAATGATGAATGGCTAATTTTTTTTCACCTGCGAGGCTGCGTGATTGAGGCCAAAGATTTGATGAGGCTCGATGTTGACCGGGATTTTCCAAAAATGGGACACGGAAAAATCGAGTTTTTATCCATTGGTTGGTTCATTCATTTGGGAAATCCCTATGAAATCGATGTTTTTTTTTTTCAAAAAATGGGGTGGTTCCATGTGGTTCCTGAAATCTCAGATTGCGTCCTGGGGGGCCTTGGAGTGTTTCCGGCGATTGACAGGTTTCAGCTGGCGCTTGGCAACATCATGCGGCAGCAGATGGACCGGGCAGCCATGGTGTAGCAGTGATATATGGCTTTTGTCTGAAGATTTTTTTTGACTGAAAAGCAACACCCAAAAGACAGAAATGTTATCATCATCCAATGATCTCTACCAACATGGCAATTTGGGAGGTAGACCACCTCTTCACATGCACCCATATTGTTGATCCGAAGACCTCGCAAAGTCAAGCAGTTTTTTTTGGGCAACCCCCAAAAGAGAATCAGAAAGATAGAAACTAGATCCTGCTAGAACAGTGGTAATTTTCACTTTTTCTATCCGATTTTGGGGGTTACCAATACAGAGATGTGTTGGAAGATGATTGTTTTGCGCCAATGGGCGCACTCTCTGCGGAAGGATGGCTTAAAGACCAGAGAAAGATCGAAAGAGGAGCGGCAAAAAGAAAGAGAAGAGAAGCGACAAACTAAGGCCTCACTGCCAAGCCTGACCTTTTTTGGGACTTTTTTGCAGAGGGTAGACCTGTCGCATCACCTGTCACATTCTTGGCAGATGAAATCTGGGATTCCTGGAGTATCCCCTAACTCTGCCGACTCGGTTGAAAGTGCTACAAATCCAATCTTCACTTCAGAGACTCTAGAGACTCTAGAAATCTCTTGGTGAACTGATGATCATTATTACTTAGTGGGCTTGGATGGAAAAACTTCCACCTGGCAGGCCAAGGCCGCAAGCGTGAAAAAAGATAGCGCACAAAAGAAGGACCCAGGGATCAAGATGATTCGCTTGGAGGGTAAACCACCACATTTCCATGACATAGCGGTGAAAATCATTATAAATTATGTTCATACCAGATGCTAGCTGGTTTGTCGACATGGCAGAACCGCAATTTACTGCATAGGTGCGCAACAACAAATTCATAGACTTGCAATTACAAACGTTCAGTCACAAAACGAGATCAACATCCAAATAGTTTTGTTTGAGAAAAGGGTGCCCCCCAAATCCGGTTTCATCATCATCATCATCATCATCATCATCATCATCCCAATCCCCATTCCATTTAAGGGACATCCTTTAAAACCACACCCCAATACCCAATCCCATCTGCCGGTTTTGCCCAGAACCCACGGCGAAAAAAAAACATTGTGGATGACCGAAAAGCAGGACGTGCAGCCCAAGTCCAAAAGCAAGAAGGGCAAGAAGAAGTGAAGCTGCTCTCATTGTGTTTCCAGCGCACTCTAAATTTGGCGGAAGCAATTTTCAAGCAGCCATTCGAAACAGATGGTTGTAGTTGAGTTTCCACAAAATTGCATTTGCCCTTTGATGGAAATACTGAGTTACTGCTCCGTCTTTGAAGGATCACAGACAATAAAGTGGCTACAGTACTAGGGGGTTATAAGACAGCCGCAAGTACGAATGAGCCCAGTTTGGGACCTGACTATCCATGCCAACTCCATACTTAGGAGAGAGCCCTGCATACTTGCCACACACACACGCATGTACATATACATAAATAATAATATACGTATCAAACTACACATACAAAACTATATACACATACATATACGTATTGCTTCCACCTTCAGCCTAAAAAGCAAGCCACTCGACCATCGGGTGCTATTTGCCCTCTTGCGACGCGGAGCCCGCTCGTGAAGAATCATCGCTCTGCGGTGGCAAGAGCTGACCAGCTTGAGGTGGATAATATTTTTTTTTTAATGGGTTAAGACTATAGTGAATAGCATTGAATACGGTGGATATAATGGGGTTCAAACGTGATACACACGGAGTATGTACCGGTATGTATATATGTATGTAATGTAATGTAATGTAATGTAATGTAATGTTATGTTATGTTATGATATGTTATGTATGTATATATATATATACACAACACACACACACATATATATATACCATAATTATATACATATACGTTTGTATATATATATATGTATATATATATATATAGATGCAAATTAACCGATACAATGGGGTATAGAAGTTTTTTTTTCTCCATGCAACTAATCAGCTTGGGATCTGTGGTTTTCCAAAATGGGGACTCAATCCAGATGTCATGACCCATCCCCCTTGATATGAAATTTCCTTGGCATCATAAAGCTGTGCTGATTCCTTGGGGCGCAGGAAAAAAAATGGTACCCTCTGGTAATGACTAACATTAACTATGGAAAATCACCATTTTTCATGGGAAAATCCACTATTAATGGTCATTTTCAATAGCTATTTTGACATAACCAGAGGCTATTTCATGACCAGCCCCAGGGAAAACGATGGGAATCCCATGCCATAAACCGGCTGCACGGCAGGGTGCACATTCCAAAGTGCTGCGCTACAAAAATGCTTGGTTCTGTCACATTGCTTGGCAAAATCTCATCAAAATTCAATATCCCATGGAAAATCCCTACTATGCTTGGTTTGATACTCCCACTGCTGGTGATTTTTCTGCTATGCCATCCCGGATGTCGCCGGAAACCGACGCGGCCAAGACGTGGTTCAGCACTAGGGCCGAGACGCGAGACGCGACGGGGCCAAGGGGTGCGGAGTTCTGGGGGGTTTGGTCTGGGCTATTGGCCTAGAAATTTCCATTTCCAGACTTAGTGACCTAAGATCATATAGTCAAAACAACTGCTACGAGCATATATATATATATATTTTCAGAAGTTTTAACTCACCTGCAATTGACCAGTTCCAACTGCGGGGGATTTTGGATGCTCCAACAGCAGGAAAACAGCATGAAAACACAGCCACTTGTACAGCCACCTCTGCGATTCGCGGTTCGTGGGTGCAATGCTTCCCTTTCATACCACAGAGCCAGGTGGGATGAGGGACTGGGAAGAAGAAAAGTCGCTGGTTCATCTGATCTCCTCTGGGAATTTAAGAGTTTGCTTGTATACATACATACAGACAGACAGACAGACATAGATAGATAGATAGATAGATAGACAGACAGACAGACAGACAGATAGATAGATAGATAGATAGATACGTACGTAGATACGTACGTACGTACATACCCACATACCCACATACACACATACACACATACACACATACACACATACACACATACACACATACACACATACACACATACACACATACACACATACACACATACATACATACATACATACATACATACATAC
>Ga0126342_10016138_pt1 | contig 13041 bp, 13 predicted proteins | sample Cyp1metagenome_FD_92528 | JGI IMG/M metagenome (GOLD analysis project Ga0126342, IMG submission 92528) | Coral microbial communities from Lord Howe Island, Old Settlement Bay, Australia - Cyphastrea 1 metagenome | ecosystem: Host-associated > Invertebrates > Cnidaria > Coral ... | reverse complement strand
TTTGTTGTGGCAGTTCAAGTGTTTTGGTCCATATGGTGTGTGGCAGGTGCCACTTGAGGGATTATATTCAAGCCATATCCCGTGACAATTTCTCAACAGAGGATCATGCTAGAGCAAACAGCTTGTATTGTCAGTTACTGTATTCCACGACTTTTTGAGACTTTATGACACTTTCTGGGTTCGGATGCAATTCGATGCCAAAAAGGAATCAAGTTCCAGTGACCCAAAATTGAAAGACGAGGAACGCCTTCACACTCTTGGGAGCTGCAACTATCTTCAACCCGACTTCCAAAACCCCAACCAAGGGATGGTCCGAGGTTCAACCAGCCGCACAAGAGTCACAAGAGTCTTTGCCTTGCTGCAGGCATCCTTTGATTGTTTTGCTCTTCATCGTTTCCCGGAAAAAACACTTGTGTACGAAACCCGTGGGCGGGCAGATGTTTGAAGGTTTTTGGCACTCGATCAGTTTGTTTTTGAGTGCGAGTCTGTGCAAGCGGCGCAGTGTTGCTGAGAATTCCAAAGACCAAGCCTATGTCCTTCCAAATGTCCTCACTTCCGGACAAAAACCATATAGGTCTGTCCTGGAGATTTTGCAGTTACTCCACATCCCGGAAGATTCTAAGACATCCTAAACTGGAGCAAGGCACACTCAGAGAGGGCTTGGGGCCCATCGTTCACCATAGTTCACCATGCAGGTCTGGCACTGCCGTGCACATCGACAGTGCCATTGGCACTGCGCTGCATTGGAGCAGCAGCATTGGACCCACCAGGCTGGAATCTGAACCTCTAACACAGAACGAACCATCTGAAGATGTCGATGTTTTCTGTCATTTTCGATTGTAAACCAGAAGGCATTACCGGCATTACCTACTTTTATATTATTTTCTTTGACCAGGTGCGACCTGCTTTACGGTTCCTACGAAGAAGCTTTCTTCTCCCAGGTTCCGGCGCTGGGGATTCCACCTGGATTTTGTTTCCATTTCTCCAAGGTCATTTAGGTGACGCAAAACCTTGGCTACCCCAGAAATCAGATGTCAGATCTACAAGCTTTGTAAATACCATGTGCGTTTTTCGTTTGTTTTCTTCCTGCAAACATTCTGCAGTCTACAAATGTGTTGAAACAAAAACTCAACAACTCCGCACATCATGATTTATTAACTTAGATGCACGTATATATACATATATATATGATGTAACTCAACTTGTTGATACAAAAATAGTTTGGCTAAGAGATGTTGCTTTACCCTTCGTTTGATGGGGAAAGAGAACATGAGGATGCATTTCATGACTGGGCACATCACAAGTCCTTATCCCATTAGCAAGTGGCTCAAGTGAGCCCCAAGTTCGTTCAACGAAATTTTCGTTGCCATTGCCTCTGCGGATGCGACAGCGTGGGGCCATTGTTTATCAGGATCTTCTTCGTCCTCCTGTTGGTGCCTTCAATTTCTGGATTTTTGCCTCTTTTGTTGCTGGAATTGCTGCATTGATTACTGTGTTGGAACTTTCAGTGTCTATGGATTCTGACGACCATCGGGTTACAGACCCGCCATTGCAGCCCAATGAATCCAGCGATGATGAATTTTATGGAGGACCACCTACACCTTGGAGTGGTGTAGTTCTTCATTTGTTCATCAACCTGACCCTGAAACAGATGGTGGCCCAACTTTTTCACCTGGATGTTGACACACCCGGACTTGTTCGGATTCTTTGCAATTCGACTCCAATTGATCTTCGGACCAGCATCGCCGGATTGGATTGGCCCAGAAGGGTTTACGTGCAAGTTTCCAGTTTTACAGAGTACCAAAGAAGCCTGAATCTTTTTCATCAGCTTCAACATGCCCCGGATGTCCCACCGCAAGAGCATCATGCACGAGGTACTCTTCCAGTTCACGTGTACCTTCATTTCATTTCAGTGTTCCGAGCTTTGCAGCAATATGATAATCTCATTAGCTCACAGTCCGTTGCGATCGAACGCTTAGAGAATCGACTTGCCAGACTTGAGACAGCTGTCGCCACCGGTGAGCCCATTTTGCTCACTCCCAGACAGCAACCAGAGCCATCGGTTTGGTTTCCCGATTCCCCACGTCGACAACCTTCGCCTGCCGCCTCCGAACACGATGCTTGATATCAGCTCAGTTTCAAAAGCCATCTTTCAGTTGGGGGGGCGTGCATGTCTTTTGATACTTTGAAATAAGGATGTGATTCGTGGCCATTTATCCTTGAAATACAAATGTCACCATGTCAAACTCACAGCCAAGTGACATTTTCTGATTGTTAAAGAACTGTCTGTGCCTCCTTTTGAAATGGCTCGAGCAGGCCAAGTGGGACCGGAACCTCAAGGCCTGTTATCCCTTGATGGAAAGTTCAAGTGAACTTCACAAACACACCCAGTCGGATGAGATCTGTGGGACTGTCGGGTGACATCCTGCTTACTTCTTTTCCACGTGGAGTCCTGAGTGAATGCAAAACATAAAGTGGAAGAGAACTGAATTTGTAGACTTTAGGCCTTTGGAGACGAGTGTCCCAACCTGAGTTGTACTCATTTTTAGACCTTCAGTCTTTATCTACGTCAACCTCTCTTCCGATGGGCACGGGCTTCAGGTGAAGCCGGCGTGGTTTTGTCACGCCCTCAAATTTGCGAAGTGATATACGATTTCTTTTGGCATGTGCCGTGTGAGCCATCAAAACATCTGCACGAGTGTGCTCATGTGGGCGTGTGCCCCCCCTTTTCTCAATGTTGAGGTTAGACCGCAAGCTTGGACCTTGGGTGTCTTGTCCAAGTCAAGTATTGGAGGCGCACAGATCGAAGATCACAACAGGCAGTTTTCTTTAATGGTGACTAAGTAGCCGTCCAGCGTTGCATGGTATTGACCAACTTTGTTTGAGACTTACAGCCTTTTTCGAGAGACAAGCCCTCCAATAGGCTCGTGAGGGGACGAACTTGCAAGAGGCTGGATTTCACTCAGAAACACTTTGGGTATACCCACTTAAGCTCAATGACGTTGTTTGGTGTGACCACACTACAATTGCTCATGTCATTCACTAATTGTAATTCCTCTCTTTTGACAGGTTTGAGATGCAGCCCAGCGGGCAAGCCGGTGCATCCAGCGCCAAGCTGGATAAGATCCGTGAGCGCAGAAGCCTGCCAATCGGGCAGAATGTAGGCACACTTGCCGTGATGCTGGCGACGCTCCTAGTTGAGGGGGGAGACTGGCTCCGTATGATTTCCAAATCGGAAGCTTGTCTCCACAAGATCTTCCGTCTGATAGGTACCCCTGCCTTCATTGACCTTTTTGTTGATTTCTTTCATGAGTTGGAAACTACGAAATTATGGTTTCGAAGCAACCGTGAAGATCACCCTCACACCTTCCGAAGCCAAGTGCAGCGTAAGCGCTCCCCACTGTATATGCAATCAAGTGTGGGGGTTCTCAGAACGGATCATTCACCTGTGTTCAAGGACCACTTAGACTCTTTCGCAAGCCTTGTTGATCACTTGATCATACGCTGCACAAAGCCCGACGAGGAGCAATTGTTTAAATATTCGTTGGAGGTCAAAATCTTGCTGGATTCGATTGTTGAATTTGTTGGGTGATCACTCCGGCAGTCAGACCTTTATGCAGATAACCAGGTGTGCTCATGCGTTTAACTAGCAAGGAGAGCCCTCGGCCTCAATCTCACAGGCCACCACCAGACAAAGCTCGATGCTTGAAAAGAAGCGGTGATGAATCACTTCTGAGAAATTTAGTCAGTTCTGTTAGTGCTGCCCTGAGCTGCGATGTTGTCAGACTTTTAATTTTATCTAGGCTCAATAATGGACTCAGAAAATTCTTTGCCTGACAAGGGAACGCCCTTGCCCTTGCCAAGCAACATAGACAGCCATGGCAGCACCAAAGAGAGCCAAAATCAAGGGCCCTTCCAACCGCCCTTGAGTGAAAGCGCTGAGAATTGTGAAGCTGCGCAGTCTGAAAGCTCGCCGCGTTTTTCGAGAACTGAAGGACCAGACGTAGTGGATGAAGACATTGACCTTTTTGGACTTGATGGTTACAGCCCTCCAGGTTGTAGCTCTGTGGCACACGAGGAGCCTCGTCTAGAGGAGGACGAGTTGACTGAGGCAGATAAGACAACTCTGGACTCCATCGTCCACCAAGCGATGCTCAGCGCCAGTTTGGCTGACGGGTTGTCTTTACCTTGGGAAACAGGAATCATGGCGACCATTTTTGGGGATGCTCCCATTGAGCAAGAACCTTCGCTGCCAATGATTGCGCATTCGCTCGATCACTCTGAGTTGGGACACGCGAGCCAACGAGGAAGACTTGAGGGCCAAGCGAAGCGGCAAAGAACAGAAACAAGCGCCAACAGACTTTACGAGAGAGCCATTTCCTTCAAGACTACTTTGACTGACCCCGAGATGGACCAGGCAAAATGGAGCAGGGCCTTGGAAAAGCTATACACTGTCATGGTGTCGGGACCAAGTAGTTTCACATTCACTGCTGTGGATGTCGCGAAGAATTTGCGACAGATACGTCTCCTCTGCGGGGCCAGGAGCCCGAACACGATAGCCAAGAGGGCAAACAGCCTTCTGCAGTTTTGCCTATGGCACAAGGGATACTACTACAGAAAGCATCCAATCCCTTTCGCACAAGGTGAGGTGGCCGACTATGTGTGGGAAAAACACCAGGATGGCATGACATACACTGGCCTCACTTCTTTTGTGGAAGCTGTGCATTTTGGCACTCACGTGCTGGGGCTCCCTGTGGCAGACCCAGAAATCCCGATTGTTTCAGCATTCGTGAAAAGCATCCTAGACAAAATGGCCCTATCCAGGCCGAAGAGAAAACAGGCACGGCCTCTCACAGTTTCAGAGGTGACATTTTTGGAATCAGTGGTGAAAGATTCATCGGTGTTCTCCTTTGACAGATACGCTGCAGGAGCATTTTTGTTTGCTCTGTTTGGGAGGTGTCGATGGTCAGACCTGAGACATGTCAGCCACTTCTTCCTGGATGTGAACACCATAGATGGCAAGACCATAGGCTATATGGAGTTCGCAACTTTCTCTCACAAGACTGCAGCACAAGTTGCGAGGCATGGTATGCCTCTCCTATTGGTTGCTCCCATATGGGGTTTGACGAATCCATGCTGCTGGCCTCTTGAGTGGCACAAACTGAAAAAAAAAATAGGGGGGTGCTTTGACGAGATCTTCAAGGGTCCAATTCTGCCAGCACCAGACAAGACCGGTAGTTGGAACAAACGAAGTGTTTCAGCTTCAGAGGCTACAAAGTGGCTGGCAGAGTTGCTGAAGCAAGGTGGATTCAACCTCGAGGATGTGACCTTGCACAGCCTAAAGTGCACGGTGCTCTCGTGGCTTGCCAAAGCAGGCACCGAGCCCCACCACCGTTTGGTGTTGGGACACCGCAGCACTCAGAAGGGCTCCCTAGAGACATACTCTAGAGACATGCTGGCTGCACCGCTTCGTGCTTTGGAAGATGTCCTCAGACGCATCAGAATGGGAGCTCTCCATCCTGATATGACGAGGTCAGGACACATTCAGGAACCCACCAAGCCGGACTGCGCCGAGAGCAAGCAGAACCATAATGATTCAGACAGCTCATCTTCTTCAGGCAACAGCTCTTCCTCCTCCAGTTCCTCTGGGACAAGCTCTGATGAAGAAACGGCAAGACACTTGCTTGCTGTTGGAGGTGCCGACCCTGACGTCCAGCATACCTCATCGGGGTTGGGAATCATGTACCAGCATGTGCTCAGCAAGATCGTGCATCTGAAACTCAAGGATGAGACCAAGATTTTTGTGTGCGGAGTCACTGCCACCAAAGACCATAATGTGGTGGAATCCACTCCTTTCCTAGAATACCGAAAGTGCAAAAGATGCACACGAGTCCTAGATGCAGCCTGAGCAGGTCCGAAGAGTAAAACCATAGCGACTTTTTGATGTTTGCGCTTGAACATCCGCCTTTACAGCCTTCACTTTTCTCATACGTCTTGTCAGCACCTTTTGGCCAAGCCAAAAAAAACTTTGGAACTTTGTCACGATCAGTCCAGAAGGTTGTACATTATAAGCATTGATTCAACGCATTCATTTGTTCATTTGTCCACCTTGGGAGAGACCCCAACCCGTTTGTGAGCCATGGCGGCCATGCCGAGGGAAGCTTCATCGCTCATTCACCCCACAGCCGCTCTACGAGATAGGGCAACCAAAGCGGGGTTGAGTGCGGAAGAAGTGCAGGCCATTTTGGACAACAATGTTACTTCAATCGCGCAGATGGCCTTTGCTATCACCCCACCTAGGACTTCGCCAACAGAACAGCAAGTCCGGGATTTTTACCAGGATCGGACTGCGATCAACATGGGAACCATCACCTCTACAAAGTTGTTGCTCTTCGAGTCCCACACCCTTGTGGTTGCCAACATCAAATCAGAGGTCGGACGGAAAGATGATGTGAGTTCCCACTGCGTCCTGCCCACCGCAGAACGGGACAGACGCATACAGGATCAGCAAAGACGTCTGACAGGGCTTCGGGTCAAAGGAGACAAAGAAGTTGCTTTTTCAGCCTATGACCTTGTTTTTACAATGCTCGAGAAGGACACCCTCACCTATTTGCACCCGGAGAAATTCGTCACCAGACGATTTGAGCTTGCTCAAAAGAAACCGCCAAAACAGTTGGCCCTTGACAATGAATCGCTCACCGTGAAAGAGCACCCGGTTGACCACACATGCTCAACTCGCACAGAGCTCGAGTTAGTGCAAGCATTCCGTCGAAGTGCTTTGGCCTTTGACTTGGTAGGCCTCATCTCGTATGAGACCATGAACTCATATCATGGTGAACCGTTGAGTCATTTACAAGAAGATGCTCCACCTGGGTACTCCAACACTACCGTGGTGCAAGTCCTTCGTGCAGATCGAGCCGCCTTTCTCTACTTGGCAGAGGTTATCACCAGCTTGAAGCGCACATCCAATGGAGATCTACCACTCGAAGTCGAGTTGCCCAAAGGTCCTTGTGCGGCCCAGCGTGAGCTTCCATTTGCTGCCGCTCACCTCACAGACGCCAAAAGCAACTCCAGCCGCCAAGACCAACCCCAGCAACCAGAACAAGCGCAAGCATGAGGACGTCAAACCGACGCCAAAAGATTCTTCTGGTGCTCGAGGACAGCCTTCTCGGAAAGGCAAAGGGAAGGGTAAATCCAAAACCAAGAGAGGACGCGGCCCAAACGTGCCGAAAGATCTAGTGGGCAAGTCCCTTGAAACAGCTGATGGGCGCAGGATCTGGTGGCCGTTTAATTCGTCTTCGGGATGTACAGACGCAGCTCTGGGTGGTCAGTGCACTAGAGGAGTCCATGTTTGCGCAGAACCTAGCTGTGGGAAACCCCATGGCATGCAAAACCACTCGTGACTCCCAGAGACCACACAAGAAGCATTTGCATCTGTGGAAGCAAAGTTGTCAGCCAAGTGTTCCAACAAGAATGCCCTTCAGCTTTTTGCACTTGAAATTTTTGCCGGCACTGGCCGACTTACCGCCTCTCTGCGGCAACTTGGTTTGCGAGACTCGTTTGGGGTCGATCACATCATGTCAAATCATTTGGCCGCACCAATTTTGCAATTAGACCTTCTGAAACCAGAATGCCTTGCATTATAGAGAAAATTATTCGAGAAGAAGCTTGCGTTTATGTCCACTTTGCACCCCCTTGCGGCACAGCCAGCAGAGCCAGGTTCATCAGACGTAAAGGCCGATACAATCCCCCAGTCCTCAGGACAGATGCAGAGCCTAACGGGATACCAGGTCTTAGCCCTACCAATGCAGCAAAGGTTGCAGCCGCCAACAAGCTATATGAAATCACTCAAAACCTGTGCCGCCTATGCCATGACCTCGGCGTGCTTTATACTGTGGAGAACCCAGCCCGAAGCTTTATGTGGAACACAACCCACTTTGCACTTTTTCTGCAGGAAGTACCTCATTTCCGTACGTACTTTCACCACTGCATGTACGGTTCGGCCAGACGTAAGCATACCTGTTTGGTCCGCAATATAGCTGCAGTCAACAGTATGGAGCTCCTTTGCAACAATGAGCATTCCCATGAACCTTGGGGCCACACCAATACTGGCTGGGCAACCGCCCAAGGAACTGCATACCCGTGGCCACTGGCTAGGAAACTAGCCGCCCTGGTTGCCTTACACCTGCAAAGTCATGGAGTACAATGTCCGACTCCAACCTGCCAAACATGCCAAGGAACTCGATTGCATTCGACAGCAAATCCATGCTCAGCACTCAGCCACAGGCCTTCCATGGGTCAGTGAATTTTCGCACACCACGCAAATTCCAGCACAAGACCCAGTGCCATCCAACGCAAGACTCCTTACCACTCCCATTTTGGGGGACATCGCGAGGGTAGGATACAAAACCATTGGGTTTCATCGGAGTCCATAAGAATTTATGGACCAGGCAATTGCCTCCGGACACCCTGGACAAAGTGCAGACGAACATGTCAGAACATTCGCCTCAAGCGGTTGCACAGCATAGGTCTGAAATGTTACGCAAGATGATTTCCCGGTCATCCCAACTGGCGGAGCAAGAGCAAGCTCTCAAGCGGAGCATGTCGCTCAGGCGCCAGAGAGTTCTTGGAAACAAGCGGTTGCTTCTTTTTGGGGAGCTGCTTGCCGAGGCGGGTTCAAAAGACGCCTCACTTGTTGAAGACATGTGCAACGGCTTCGACCTGACAGGGAAGCTACCTGCTTCCAACCACTTCAGCCAGAAGTTTCGCCCAGCTGCCCTGCCTACTGAAGCGCTCCGGGGAATAGCCGATCGAGCCAAAGATGCACTTTTAGCTAACGTAAGAAGTTCGGGCGATCAACTGGTGGATGAAGGCGTTTTGAAAGCCACGCTGAAAGAAAAAGAGTTGGGATTTCTCCATGGGACCATAGACGCTTCTGCCATTCCTCGTGGGGCCACATTGACCCGTCGTTTTGGGGTGTTACAGAAAGACAAGGTAAGACCGATCGATGACTATAAGGCCAGCTTAGTGAATTCTGCGTGGAGGTCGTCACTCTGCATGGGATTGACCACATAGCATGCTTGGGCGCAGCATTGATGTCAGCCGCTCAGAAGAAAGGGATTCGTTTGCAACTTGTCGCAACATGCTGGGAGCCGCAGCCTGTGAGACTGACTCCTACATAGTGATTTACAACCCCCCAACGGGGAACCCAGAAATATACAAGCAAGCGGTGTTGCCCTTTGGATCCATCCCTTCGGTCACGGCCTTTCTTAGATGTGCACTTGGTATATGGCATGTTGGAAGCAGCCTTTTGAAATTGGCATGGACTTCGTACTTCGACGACTTTTTGAGCATGACACCTGCTTGTTTGGACAAACACACCGAGTTGTGTGTGTCTACGTTGTTTCAGCTCTTGGGCTGGAGGCTCTCCACAGACAAACTTGTGCCATACGCTCAATGCTGCAAGGTTCTGGGCGTGGAAGTAGACCTTTGCAAGAGTCCGTTAGGCCTGATTGATGTCAAGAACACCGAAGCCAGACAGTTTGAACTGATCTCTTGTATGCAGGAGATTCTCTCTAAAGGGACCCTCTCCCGCGCTGAGGGGAGAGACTGCGTGGCAGACTACAGTTCGCATCCAACCAGCTGTTTGGACGTCGCTTTCGCAACTGTCTGAAGGACTTGAACGTCCATGTCTCCAGAGGTTTCCGCACGTTGTCAAAGGAGCTTGCAGAGTCCTTGGAGCTCATGGTAGAACTCCTCACAGAGAATGCCCCTCGACAAGTTGACATCAACTTTTTGGACTGGGTGCACATTTACGTTGACGCTGCTTTCGAACCCACTGGATATTCTGGGGTTGGAGGCTTGATTCTCAACTCTTCAGGCCAATGCCTAGGATGTTTCAGTGAAGAGGTTCCTCCACTTCTGGTGGAGAAGCTTAAGAAAGAAGACCAGAAGACGGTGATTTTTGAGCTGGAAGGATTGGCGATAGCTGCAGCCTTGAGTACTTTCAGTGAGTTTGCCAAAGGCAGGAGGGTTGTGATTTTTACAGACAACCAGAGTGCTCAGTCTTGCCTGATCAAGTGCAAATCAAACAATCACCATATGAACCTCATAGTTCGTTCTATATGCTCTTCAGAAGAGAAGCTAGGTCTGGTAACTTGGGTTGAGCGAGTGCCCTCACAATCCAACCCAGCTGACGAACTGTCCAGAGTCAAGATGTACGAATACGCAGGAGTCAAAACCAAACAAGTTGACCTGCTCCAATATTGGACAGCAGGCACAGAGGAAATGAACGTAAGTTGGTCTCAAGTGAAAGGGGGAGAGACGCGAGACAACATGTGAACCAGAACGCGAATCCCCTCGGTCAAAAAGAAAGAGTTGTGTGTGCTCTGCATGTGGTTTCAGCATCTACATGTTCGTCCAACATCACTGACCACAAAATAAGATGTAACTCAACTTGTTGGTGAAATTGTATTTTGACTAAGAGATCTTGCTTTACCCTTCGTTTGATGCGGAAAGAGAACATGAGGATGCGCATTTCATGACTGGGCACATCGCAAGTCCTTATCCCATTAACAAGTGGCTCAAGTGAGCCCCAAGTTCGTTCAACGAAATTTTCGTCCCAACCCTTTCACTTCGTTCATTTTCCCACCCAAAACTTCCAATCGTGTGATTGGGCTTCAGCGGACAAGTGTCAACATGTGAACCAGAACGCGAATCCCCTCGGTCAAAAAGAAAGAGTTGTGTGTGCTCTGCATGTGGTTTCAGCATCTACATGTTCGTCCAACATCACTGACCACAAAATAAATATTATATATATATAGAGATAGTTGGTTGCACAGCTTCCAACGAACCTTCAACGTTCTATTTATGTCGGAGCATATAGGTTTTCCTGCTTCAGTTTCTTTGCATCACTTTCCACATTTCGTTCCTTGCCTATTTGCCGTTACGACTTACTGAGGATCGAAAACATGTTGAAAACAGTTGGACTTGCGAACTAAGTTGCTTTGTGTGTGTGTGCCTGCTTTCTTCTGTGACTTTTGGCATTGGGTTGGACCTTGCAATCAATATACATATTATACATTATTATACAGTATTCATGTAAATAAATAAATAGAAACATATACATACATATATGTATATACATAGATAAGAGTAAATCAAACAAAAAACATTTGTATATACTGTGTATATATACGTATATATATATAGATAGATAGATAGATAGATAGATAGAGATATGAATACATATTGGGTCGAGCACAGCGTACTTGGCCAGCATGCATTCCAGGTGCAGGTTGATCCTTTGAAAACGTCCGTGCCTGAGCTTGTGTGGACCTTTTCCGGATGTTATCTCTCGCCCAAGCGATCGATTGGAAGTGCTGCCACAAAGTTGTACGCAAGTTTGCTCGTCGGAAAACTGGCACTGGTTGCCCATGGAACGCCATTGGCTCAAGAAACCCTGCCCAAACACCAAGTCGATTCGACGCACTCGTGATCTCAATCATCTCGTAATGTTGTCCAATTCGCCCATTTCGGCCATGGTTCCACTCTCGCTCTTCCTGGTGAGTGTGAGCCCCATCGCAGCTGAACTCGAGCCTCTCGAGGATGGCTGCTTGTTGCAGAAAACCAAGGAGCAACAACTTTTGGTCAAGGAGGAGCAACTACGTGATACTCAGACTCCTGGCTATTCAGAAGTGTGCGCGCCCAATTGCTATTGCAGATCATTCACCGACCCGCCAAACGGGTATGTGAGTAGTATGCAAATTGCTGATTGTGCAGACAAATGCTTCGAAAGTGACTTTCCAGGATTCATTTTTTCTGTGGATGACAATGGTGCTACAGGTTGCCGGTGCTGCCGCGACGTGACCGTGGACGAGGAGAGTGTTATACGAAGTGGTAACACCAACTGGAAAATGTACGCATTTGGTGCCTCTGCCTCAGCGATGGGTGACCCGCACATCACTACTCTTGATGGCAAGCACTACACTCTTCTCAGCCAGGGTACCTTTTCCCTCTGGCACTTCTCAGGCCTGGAGACGGAGTTGCATTCAGAGTTTGGCACCAAGAAACTCCCAATCGATTGGCAAGTGTACGTGCACTATTCGGGCCACCAGTCCTTCACGAAGGGCTTGCTTCTCATCGATAAATCAGGAGGATCCATCCGACAAGGTGCTTGAGATCACTTCGCAGGACTGCAAGTGGAAAGCACGGAAAGGAAACGGAGACTGGAAAGTGATCGACAATGCAGAGCTCTCCATCCCAGATGGTAAGGACTATGTGACAGGCTTCGACCTCGGCACCGTGGGTCCTCGCGGTCATGGTGGCCATGGCTTTCCCAACCGTGTTCGCTTCAACATGTACACCAAAAATGGCAAGTCGGACATAGCAGTCATGAGTCTCAGTTGCAGGCCAAGCCACAACATGAATCTCCAAATCTCAATGAGACGCCAGAGCGACCAAAAGTTTGTAGATGGCGAGCTGAAGGTTTCACGGAAGTCGCTGTCTACGCTGCAGACCTCCACCGACTTGGAATTCAGCATGGATAGCAAGTGGCAAGAGCTCGGAGGAAGTGGACAAGCAGCCTCGTACTTTCAGCTCGTTGACACAAATCAAACATCCAGTTCCGCATTCCAATCGCAAGCCTGCGGTGATGCTGAAAAAGGCTTGGCGAAAGAGACTTGTTCCAAGCACTTGGGGGAGGCACATGGCACGCCTTTCTTTGAAGATTGCATTTATGATGTTTGCCATGGCGCTGGCGAGATGCAAGCAGAACTTGCTGCAGAGCTTCTCGCTGCGACCAAAGCTGATCAGGACGATTTCTGGGACGTGCGGATTTACCATATGATTTACTCGCACGTGTCAGGGGCAGTTCTTTCCCTTCAGCACCTTCCCATATGCGGTCGGTTTGCATGATTGCCCTCGGTGAAAAAGAGCTAGTTTCTCAACAGATGTGGTGAGACACAAGATGAACTGGGCACTTCTGAAGTCTGTGCAAGTTCCAAGTTCCAAGATGTTCCAAGTGTCCCACTTTGGGGTGCC
>Ga0126342_10016137_pt1 | contig 13042 bp, 14 predicted proteins | sample Cyp1metagenome_FD_92528 | JGI IMG/M metagenome (GOLD analysis project Ga0126342, IMG submission 92528) | Coral microbial communities from Lord Howe Island, Old Settlement Bay, Australia - Cyphastrea 1 metagenome | ecosystem: Host-associated > Invertebrates > Cnidaria > Coral ... | reverse complement strand
TGTTGGTTTACGTTCTAAGTGATAAATGGGCCTAAGTGATATTTTGACGTTCTAAGTGATGAATTTTCCCTACGTTCTAAGTGATGAAATTTTGCTACGTTCTAAGTACGAAAAAAAAAATTGAAAAAATTTTACGTTCTAAGTGATTGTCCGTCACTATATATATATTATTGAAATTATATATATATATATATATTATATGACATTAATACATCATATCATATTAGATCACTCAGTACTCATCGCAGCGAATTGATGCGAATTGCAGGTAAGAGTCGCTCCTCCAAGCGCCTTCCACACATGGGCGGCCACAGTGGCCGTGGCCGAGTTCGTTGCTTTGGTGGCCCCGTCTCGCAGAACAGTGCACCACACTGGATCGAGAGATGACCGCGATGACCCCTTAGGTGATCTGCTGATGACACTGGTTTTTAAGCATCAGCCTGGTGACGTCCACATCTGAAAGCTCTGGAAAGGATGGGGAAAGAACATGTTAAACAAAAAAACTGTGTGTTTTCCTGAAGAAGCACTCGGCCTTCAGAATGGGAATGACGCATGCCAGGAAACTGTTGATCGTCCAAATATGTGAACAGGTTCTGCGGCACCACAAATATCCATGGCCTACGGAGAGATAGTCATCCAATGGAGGCTCTCTACCTTTCTGTCTTGAGAGTTGCCATGAGGGCCATGACCAGAAAGAATGAAAAGACATATTGAATGGTTACAAACAGCGGCGGTATTTTCTGCAGTAATTTACAGCAGAGTTGCAGTAGTTGCAAGGTCTGTCAGCTTTACAAGCTGTGAAATACCAGCAAGCTGCAAAACGCTTGGGATGTTGGGTTTTGGGTCTCTGTCAACAAGAAGAGGAAATTATGGAAATTCCTGTCTCCAAGAGCAAAGAGCACAGTTTCATAAACATCCATCATTTCTCGCCTAGACACGGCACAAGCCAAGTTAGCAGCACCTGCAAGGCAGGACTCTGTATCGTTCTGTATCTTGATTCAACACTCAGTTGGGATTTCACAGATTTTCTGTCTTGATGTCCTTGTCCACTCAGTTTGGATATGACGAGAATAGTGGGCTTTCATGCATTTCCTGCAGTCAACCCTGCTTGTCAAACTTCTTTGGCCTCCTGAAATGGTCCGGACGCTCAAACGCGTGAGCTCCAAGACATCCCGTGGATCACTGGGTGCATCGTCAAGTTGGATCACCTGCAACAGAGAAACATGTCTTGTGCCAAAAGGAAAACAACTGGATGTTTCACAAATATCCCTGAAACTGTCTGATTCCAACATGGTTCAAGGATACGTTCCGTTTGCAGTCATCCGGTTGGTGGCCTTTTGATAGGATTGCGCCTTGAAGGGAGCATCCAAGATATCCTCCAGCGCCAAGTGAAGTTGTTCCTAGCGGTGAATATCAAGGGACCACCGGGAAGCCCACCGGGACATCCTGTAGAAACTCTGTATAAAGTGAACCTTTTCTCAACGGCAATTGAAATCAAATCACACGCGCTCAAACACCCCTACACCACAAATTTCTGGCCTGAGCAGCTCGTGGGATGATAGCAACCAACCTGGGTCAGGTGAAAAGCCGCCAGAGCGGCCAAGGCCATCACTGAGCCTTTTTTGATCTTTCTACATCTCTTCAATTCTCTTTATATATCTGTTTGGTTCCGAGAAGCCACTCACAGTGGCTGCCCCAGCTCTGCACGACTGAACGGAAGCCATAGATCTCAGCAGTGGAGTTCCCAACTCTGACCTTCGGCGTCCAGGTGAATCCTCAAAATCCTCCCATCGCAACTGGTTTTTTGCTGAAACTCACATTTCCACAGTGCGCCCATTGAGGAAAAGATCATGCTTGTTGAGGAAAAGGTTTTGGATCAAAAACCAAAAAAGAACACATCTATGAACTAACAAAATCTAATCTAAGAAATATAATATATTACGTATAATATTCTTGGCATGTCTTGGTTGGGGTATGTTGGGGTCTTCATCAACCCATGTCTTGTTGGATAATTGATGTTGACTCCTTCTCCAAGGCACCACGCAAGCGAGTCGCCAAGGCCATCCAGCAACTATCAGAAAGCTGCTGCAAAGTGCTACCACCCGCATCCATGACACCCAGGTGAGATGTGGCTGGATCCACTGGAGGCTTCCCGAATAACAAAACTGGGTGTAGGTTGCAATCATGTTGGAATGTTGCATACAGCTGATTTGAGGACCAACCATCCACCTTCGGCCGGCCAAGCCCATGAAATGCATTTGGAGCCAGAGAAAATGGCGCAGTGGGGCCCATGGAAAAACCGACTTGACAGGAGCTGCCACTTAAGCAGTAGGCCCGGTACTGTAGTCTGGTTACAACTAGCTCCTGAGGCATGTTTCAAGCCAGAAACTTGCAAACCAGAAGCTTAACTTGTGATTGGTTTGCAATATCAAGGAGCTAAGTGCTGCACCGGCGGACAGCAACTTTGGCTGTGCTACCCGGTTTTGTTGCTGACGAGTAAAACTTCTGTCTCTACAGTCTTGTTGTGAGTCGTAGTTTGCGGATAGATACGAAAAACAACCGAGACTTTGACAATAAGAGACTTGTTGGCATTATCGGATTCATGCAGTTGCAGTACCTCTTCTCAGAAAAATGCTGCCTCGGATCTGCCAATGAGCAAGGTAAGTGGGCAGATTGGATAGAAGGAAGTCTGTAGACAATAAATGTCGTCTCTGCTGGCGTCCACTGATTGTGCTGACGGCTGCCGAAAGTCCATCATGATCCATCCACATGACAAAGATGATGCTATATTTGGGCATACTTCAAGATTCATGTGCCTTGGGATCTAACTACATGCCCACTTGAAGCCGCTGTCTTTTTGTAGTCGTCCAGAATTTAATTGGCTAGAACATGAAAACCCCGGAATGGGTCAATGGCAATTTTTTGAACAGTTTCTTCCAGCCGTTCATTTGCAAAGTTTGTTCTGCTTGTCAAACAGAATCCCTGTAGACATGCGCTTTTGCCAAAACTATGACAACCCCAAATCCATCATTTTGCCTACTATCTACCGTGGGGTATACCGAAAACAAAGCCTGGACATAAAGTTCGCTCAGCCCTCTGAACTTTTCCGTTTACGGAGAAGCAGATCTAATGGAGATGATGCATCGGCCAGGTCAGCTTATGCACAGAGTATCACAAAGTGTCAAGGCTGTTGCCTACAAATAAAGATCACAAAGCAGTAAATGAGTGTCTTGGAGTTTCACATTGCCGTTTGTCAACAGTTGGCTCCTTCACAATGCACTCACAGCCTGTTTGTGGTGCCCAAGTGTACATGGAGAAGAAACTTCGAGATCTCCTGTCCACTTGCCCCATTTTGGGGCAAACCTCAAAATATCTCAAAACACAGATTGACTTGGAGGTCTGTGACCGACCATCCTTCAACACTAGGAATGTCCAAAAAATTAGGATCCAAGATTTGATCGTCTAGTTTCAAAGGGGAATTGCCTTATTAGTTGGGGAATATACCATTTTTGGTATTTTTGGACACATCGTGCAGATCTTCTGTCTGCTCAAATTTCTCCATTCATGCAGCTCATCAGCGCCAAAAATCGCAGGTAGGATCTGGTAGTGATGCATCAAAATCTGAGCCAAACGCAGTGAACATGGCGTTCGAACAATTCAAACATTGGTCCAGGTAAACAAAAAGCAACGGACATAAGCCACTCGACACCAACACAAAGGTCCAAGTTTGGTGAATGTTTTCCAAGACGTCTTTGGCGTATGGAAAAGCCACTGGATCACATCCAGCGGCACTTGGGAAAGGTTTTTTGATACGCCGTTTGAGGGTGTCTTAGTGTTCCCGTTGATTGACAGGGTTGCTCATCGATCCCATTTCCTGATGACGCCAAGACACCAGGGAACTTCTTTGCGAAGAGCTGCAACAGTTTGTCCATTCTTTGTTTGCATGCCTGGAGCTTGTGCATTCTGACAGTGTGACATGAAACATCGTGAAACATCGTGAAACTATGCCGGGAGCAGGAGCTGCTTTCACTTCTATTCAATTTCGGCTCCCTGGCCAGTTGTGTATGTGTGTTGCTTCCCGAACCATTCATTCACAATACGTATGTGAACACGTGTAATTCCATGCATCAAAAATAGCCTGATTTAGGAGTGAATGTCAGAAGCCTGCTGATGTAATGCAGATTTCTATGCCAAAGAACCTTCGTGCTCTTTTTCCCTTTCCAGAAGTTCTTGCTGGTGCCCAGTCCACCATCTAGAACTTCATCGTAGAGGTGTCCTGGAAAAAAAAAAAAACACCTACTATACCATCATCTATCCTCTGCCCATGATTGTAATAGGTTTTAATGAGTGTGACAACACCATCCACCAACAAAACGCCACGAGTCTGAAGTAGATTGGGCAAAACAATTGTCCCAAAAGCCGCTCCTCCAGAGTTCAAAATCTCACTGGCATCTTCGCCCATCAGCTCGTTCAGCATGACCTTCAGCTTGTGCGGGTGTTTCCATTCCAATTTGAAGCTGATCAGCATTCGATTCTCTTGGGCGGCGCAATTTTGAGGGTTTCCAATGAATCTAATGCAACCCAACTTGCCGGTTTTTCCAACGATGACTCTTGTTTTTTGCCGACCATCCGGGAGCGATTCAGAGTTATGCAACCACCACCTCTGTTCAGTGAAGATCAGGATGAGCACCCAGGTTCAGTGCAGGTGCAATAGATCTGAATCTATAAAGCAGGAAGTGAGTCGTCTTTTTGCATGGTCAAAAAATGCACATGCTTTGTATCACGTACTTTTGATTTGATCAGTCTACCAAAGGCCAAAGGCATTGATCATTGGTGTAAATCCAATTCCCCAGGCCTTGGGTTTGTCATGGTTTATCCCCAAAAAAAATCTTACGCCCAAAAGCTTTTGCAGATCTTTGCAATATGTAGCTTCCATCCCTTTCTTAAGACACTTGAGACATTTGGGACCTTCCCACGCTCGATATCCAGCAGACATATCCAGCAGGCTCGATATGCCAGGTGCAGTCAGGGGTTCCATCAGGCTCCGGGCACGAACCTGGCGGAAACTTCCAGCTTCAGTGACGTTTAAAGTCTGACTGTTTTGAGTTAGCACATCTATCATCAATGAATATCAATGACATGTATAGTATATATGAACTATATGGTCATTAATTAATTAATATAGTGTACTATCATAAATAGTTTGGTAAAATTTGATCAGGTTTCATATAAATTCATATATTCATCTGCTTCATTTTGTACAGAACATCTGTACTTCACATGGCTGGACGATGCTGGACGTATCGACGCCTCCAGCCCAGTCTCTCATGCAGCTGATGGTCTTCTTGTGTTCACCCTGGTGAATCACCTGAGGGGCGTCATCCTTGGTGGCAGCAACATGATGCAACATGCCCACAGGAGAAAATCAGATAAAATCAGGTAACATCTGAGGGATTTGACATGATAAAATCAGATAAAATCAGGTAATCAGATAAAATCAGATAAAATCAGATAAAGTGCTGTAAGCTGAGTGATTTGAGATGATTTGACTGAGTTTCTGAGAAGGGCATGGATGGGCAGCGTCCAGGAAATGAGCTCCAGAAGCCACCTTCATAGCCCGAAATTCCGTCGGGGACAATTTGACAGCCGACTTCAAAGCCGAACTTGCTCCAAATGTCGTTGCACTTCCTGCAGGTCAACAGGACAACCTGAACAGCTTTTGAGCACTGTTGACATCGTAGGCACAATGTTGTCGGTAGAACATCACAGCTCAGACTTACTATAGATATCTATAGATGCAGTATATAAATTCATAAATGAATATACTGGATCAAAGATCCCTCAGCATGACATACAGAACCAATCTGCCAGCAAGTGTCTTGACATGGTCAGGCATGCCAAAGGTGGCTTGCCCATAGTCAAATTGAATGAATTGCCCAAACCTGGGGGCATCTCGCAAGATCACTGTCCAGTAGATTTGTCCAGAAACTGGAAACTCATTGCATCTGAAGACCCATTCAATCCAGGCGGCTGTGAGCGGAACTGTTTCCAAAGGGCTTGTGTGTTGTGCCTGGGAAGACCGTGGACCGACAATCGAATGCTGACAGATGTGGCATATTCATCCTCTCACGTCTCTCCTAGTCTCCAAAGTAGCACCGTGAAATTCTTCTGTTGTTCATGCCCTTGCTGCTTCAGTCCATCACTCCGTTTGTCACCTGGAGCAGTGCCTTGACAATCTTGATATGCCAGATTGATCCGCGAATATTTTGTTTATTGATGTTTATTGGTACAATGTGATTTGATGTGATTTGCATCATGTGCATTCATTTGTCGCATGTGTGTCCTTTTTGAATTCAGTGTTTCAAACTTCAAACTCGATGTGACTGTCATGGCCACGATGCACTGTGACTTTGAAGCGCACGATGCGATCGATGTCGAACTTGGTGGATTTCCTTAAGGATCATGCGATCGATGCATCCAGATGCCAGATCATGTACATGAATTGCTACAAATATCGACAAATCCATGACGAGTCCATGGTGGAAAGATGTGGAAAGTCTATGAAAGTCTGATAAAGTCTGCCAAACAGCCATTTTGACTCCAGGCGAGCTGCGTTCCATCCTTGTTCAGCTGCTCGCCCTTGCTATCGACCACCTCATTGTGAAGGTAAAACCTGCAGCGTCAACAGGATCAAAGCCCACATTCTGAAGCCCATTCTCTTTTGGGCTCTTGGATATCATTCAACTCTGCAACCGCTGGAGAATTTTCAGCTTCAGCTCAAATGGGAAGAGCGACACATGTCTTTGCAGATCTTTGCAGTCTGTAAAGGCCTCCTTGCAGAATCTCCACAGAATAGAACCTTCAATTGCCTTCAATGTAAGCAAAACATGGTTTGAAAATAATGGCGTGTTCTACCCAACAGATATCAACAGATCCCAACACTCCAAGGGACAGTACTCCACCAAGGCTGGCCATATCCACGTTCTCCCAAATGCGGTCAGGGTCATACTGACAGCCGAGAATATGCAGTGGCTGTGCTCTTGCAGAACTACACCAAATAATACCAAATAGATCCAAATAGTGCAGAAATAGCGAATGTGCACATGAATTTCCATTTTCACCTGCGCTCTACACATTGAAATTCATAGACATAGAAATATTTTGTGAACGAGGACATGAATGAACAGCTTCCAGCAGAGCAGATATCTCCTTCTTCTGTGCACTGTATTGATAGAAAGTCATCGTCGCAGGTCCGTCTGCTTTCACGCATTTGCCACCCTGCCATGTGATGTGAAGCATCGTGAGGAATGTCTCAGCTAAAGGAACATAGCGGATGGAGAACATGGAGTAGCCTGAGTGATTGGTTCCTCCTTTTTGCAATCCTCTACCACTGCAATGGAATGCAATCCAAATTCTTAATATCTCCAAGCTCTTGCTCGATACCTGCTGTGAAAATTTGCCACGACTAAGAATTCGTCTTGCGACTGCAATGCTTGAAAGGTGTCTTCAAATAAGTCATAAGTCGATCAAGCATGATCAAGCACAATCAAGCAATATGCTTAAGCATGCTTAAGCAATATGCTGTTCTCTTTTTTTCTCCCATCAATCTGAGAATTCTCTGCCGGCAGCCTGAGGGACTGTGCCCTTCTCGCATTGCTGGTACTCCACCTTCTTGCCACCTTGGGGCAGCGACTGTAAAGGCAACAATTTGTATCACCCTTGAGGCACCTTTGAATCAAATCGGTCTATTATGGTCTATAAAATAGGTGTTAGGATGCCTCAATCGTGGAACTCTGTTGCTGTAGCAGTTCTTGAACACAGCCTTTTGGGTGCGGCGCTGCTTGTGCTCAAAATGTCGTGTTTGCATCGCCCCCTTTCCAGGCACATCAGGGTTGCACAAATCAATGATTCCAATTGATTCGTAGCTTTCGGAAAGATGCAGGATCCAGGTATTTGCCGTCATTGGGGCATGGTCAAAAGATGGTGTATATAGTCATCCATTCCACAATGGGAATCCTTACAATATTTACAATGGGCATCGTAAGTTTCTATACATCCCTGTTCATGGATTGATGAACTTCCCGTAATATCTTTTGACAATGGCACATATGGGGATGTGTCAACACCCCGTACTACCGAACATCAAAAGAGCTGGTAAATGGATGTTCATCCCCCCAAATTGGCAATATGGTATAACTGTATAACTATATCAGACATATATATATATATATACATATTATTATATATATATGATTATATATACATATAAAAGGTTTTGATTCATACCCACATACCCACATCCACACCAACGCTGTGACCACCAAAGACACTCCAGGTGCCAACCGTCACAGATCCCATGTTCATGTACCAAGTCTGGCAGTAGGGGTCATGCCTCGTGCTGGTGATATCGGTGATTTTTCACGAAGGTCACAAAATCTCGGGGTTGATGAAGATGCATGAAGTCTTCAGACACTCTTGATGAAAGAAAACTCATGCAGAAAGAGAATGAAAGTTGCGGCTATTATTGCCTTATCTTCTTCTCTTGAATGATTATTTAGCAGCGAAACCCTGACTGCATGTAGATTGTAGATGAATCGAGTTGTGCTTTGTGCAAGGCTAATGGTTCCTTTGCCAAACGTGTTGCATCGAAGCCGTTGTTTTAGATGCAAGGGCTGTGCAGAATTGTTTGCTGAAGCAAGTCACTTGAAAGGCTCCGAACCAGTCAGGGCTGCAGATTTCAGATGGCAGGCGCGCGTCTTAGGGCAAGAAATGATACCTAAGTTGACAGAAGGATGGCTGCACCATGCTGCACCCATCTTCTTTGGATTTGAACTTTGCCATGCCCACATCATGTACTGGAACATACTGGAACCCTCAACATGGCAATTGTCACCTTTGGCCACCACGGCAGTGGTGATTCATCTGCAGTGGATGCTTGACCGCAATAGGGTCCAATCTGTTTACATCTATGTGCCAGGCCCAAGAAATTTCAATAGCAACTGCTTGCGCATTCCAAAAGCAATCTGATGCAATCTGTTTTTGTTGAGTCAAGCTTAAAAAAGCGCCATTGCTGAGCACCAGACTGTGGCAGCCTTTAGTGGTGGCACAAAAATACTCACAGTATCTCAATGAGCTCCTGCTAAAGCCAACGGTGTCCCCTCCATCAACAGCCTCAGAATACTCAGGAATGATCGACGAGGAGTTGCTGTTGCCAAGAAATGTACCATATGTACCCGTCGAACATATTGAATCTTTGACAGTTTGACACCAATTCGCCAAAGTCACAACCTTGTGCCAACCATGGTTGAGGGGGTAGAACCGCCTCAGACCAAACAGCTTGGTCATGGGCAACGGCCGCTGGCGAATGTGTAATTTCTATCAACTTCTCAGATTCAACAGGGTGGGCACCACCCAACTGAGCTCATCAATTCGTTCGGCACGTCATTGTGAACAACCCCCAGCTACAACATTGGTCTCTGTGTGGACATGGATGCTTGTCACAGCTTGATATCCACGCACCCTTAGAGTCCCCTACATGTAGTGTTGCAGATATTTCATGATATTTCAGTATTTCGAAACCATATAAATATATATATATATATATTCATATTGAATCATCCAATCCAATTCTTGATAGTTTTGCCATACTGTATGGTATATATATATATATATATATATGATTACATATGATTACACGATATATTATATTATATAATAATATCATATAATATCTGTTGCTAATGTTTTCTGAACATGTTTTTAAGTCGCGTTTCTCGCATCCCCATGTTCATCCTTGACACCGCCCGTTTGTTGCCAACAAGGCACGGGATGGACACTTCCGAGGACACGTCGGTCTCAAGGAAGCGTCCCGTGGCTGCCGTGGCTTTGATGTCGGGAACCTGCATAACATTTGTCCCATGTTCCTATGGTTGGTTGGGAAACTATTGGTGAAAGCTGAATCTAAAGGGGGAGAAAGGAAACAAGAAATCCGAAGGAATTTCAAGGTGGAATATCAGGTTTCAGAGGTTTCTCCGTTTAGAGTCTAGGGTCTTGTTTAAGACTTCAATATACTTCAATATACAGTATCTATTGGATCTCTTTTACAGTGCACATCATCTTTTTCACCACCTTGCAATCTGGGACACCTTCAAGGCTACTACCAAAAGCAGTGCCTTGTCATGTCTCATGAAATCTCACAATCTCGTGCATCTGAAGACGTCCTCTTGATGCCTTCAGTTTCTTAAATTGGTCCTCGGCAAACCGCTGAGGCTCTGTATTGACTCGGATTCCATTTCGGACCAAATTCATAGCCGTCATTTGACGGTTAGGCACCGCTCTCGGCTGCTTTTGCCTTTTCTTTCTTCCAACCATGACGAGCCTGCCAGTACGAGGGTGTGTTCAATGTAGGTGTGATGACGGTCGCAGAGATCAAGCTCAAACCAATGAGGGTCGGGAAGAATCCACCCCATCCATAGTTCTGCACCAAGAGCGCGAATGGCAAGCCCGCGCAAATGGACCCCAGTTGGGCTGGATATGCCAACAAACCTCCTGCTGTCGCAGCTGCCCTACGAGGGACTGTCTCCACACCTGTCATTGTGATGAGCGTCTGAGGGCCATAGATGGAAAATCCAAAAGCGGCCATGGACGCCCATTGAAGAAGGGCAACAGGTGGCCCTACCCACAAAGAGAAGACGGCCGCCGCTGCAGCCAAGGAGTATGCCACCATGACCTGTGCTCTCAGGCCTGCGGCCCCACGCTGCGGGTAGCGACTGATGAGCCAATCTGACACCTGACCTGCGACGATACAGCCCAGGAGGCCTCCCAGCTCAAATCCGCTAACCCTGGCAGTAGCCTCCATTGCTGGGACACCAAATTCATCCATGATGTAGAAGTGTGCCCAGTTCAGCACCCCTTGGCGGATGAAGTAGATAAAGAAATGCATGGCCGCTATCGCCCACAGGAATTTGTTGCGGACCAACTGCTTCCAAATCGTTTCACCATCTTCCTCTTCTGTCTCTGTTTCTTTGGTCTCCTCCGCATTACCGGCAGCGGAAGCAAATCTTGAGGTAGCCCATTCCTCTGCGGAGGGCAAATCCACCTTCTCTGGTGAATCCTTCATGAAGATCAGCGCCAAAGAACCCGCCACCAAGGCAATGACTCCGGGGCCTAGCATCCCAGCACGCCAGCTGTATCGGGCAGCCAAGCCGCCAGCCAGCAAGGGGATCAAAAATCCACCCATGTTGTGGGATGCATTCCAACTACTCCACCACTTTCCACGACTTCGCGCTGGGAACCAATTCACCAGCATCTTGTTGCAGGGAATGGCACCACAGCCCTGGAAAAGACCATTCAAAAGCCAAATCAACGTGAAGATGGGCACTGTGTTCGCTGTTGAAAAGGCAATGTTTAGAACTCCAGTGCACATGAGTCCCAGGGAAAAGATCAAGACTGGAGAGCCCAACAGGTCTGACAAGACGCCAGAGAGAAACTTGGAGTTCATGTATGCCAGGGGGAACAGAGAACTGATTGTGCCCAACTGCACCATGCTCAGGCCTAAATCGCTCCGCATGGCAAGGCCAACATATGTAAAGGAGAGTCGAGTAAAATAGTAGACGGCATACCCCAAAACCATTCCAGTGAAGGTCACTAAACGAGTTCGTTGGAAACGTTCATCTTCCTGCCCTTTGTCAAGATCTTCAGTGGAACGGCTCAAAGTTCGCCTGCTGCGGCTGCGAAGTCTGGCCTGCATCCTTGCTGGCCGAGCCGCAAAGAGCATGCAACCCATGGCAGCCATCGCCTGAAAGCCATGGCAGCCGTGTTGGAAAGTCCAGCTGCCAGGTGAAGTCGTCTTGGATCTCATGGTTTCCCTTGGTGCACTCTTTGGCTCCTGCAGGGCCACCATGTTAAAACATGTTAAAACAGTCAGTGCAGATCGCTGCATTCGAATGCTATCTCAACACCTTGCCACATCTTACCTTTATACCGACTTTATACCAGTCGTACCGCGCCTTGTGGCGGAAGTTTCAAAGCCAGGAAACTTATCTTATCTATCTCATCAATCTTATCTTATCTATCCTATCCTATCCTATCCTATCCTATCCTATCTATCTATCCAACTAACTAACTAACTAGCTAGCTAACTAACTAACTAACTAACTAACTAACTAACTTAACTAACTTAACTAACTTAACTAACTTAACTAACTTAACTAACTTAACTAACTAACTAACTAACTAACTAACTAGCTAACTAGCTAACTAGCTAACTAGCTAACTAGCTAACTAGCTAACTAACTAACTAACTAACTAACTAAACTAAACTAACTAAACTAACTAACTAACTAACTAACTAACTAACTGACTAACTGACTAACTGACTAACTGACTAACTGACTAACTGACTAACTGACTAACTGACTAACTAACTAACTAACTAACTAACTAACTAACTAATTAACAAAAAATCTATCTATCTATCTGTCTGTCTGTCTGTTTGTCTGTCTATCTATCTATCTATCTAGGGGTCTATCTTTCTATCTGTCTGGAAGGAAGCAATTATGCGAAACTTCCTTCACAGGTCCAAGACGAAGCAATTCTGCGAGACTTCTTCGAAAAATGCAAGACCACAGCTCCAAAACGATGAAATTCTGCGAGACTTCCTCCAAAATCTGAAGTTGACAACATCAAAACGAAGCAAGTCTGCAAGACTTCAAGACTTCCTTGGAAAATTATAAGTTGAGCGCAGAGCTGACGGCCTCGTACCAATGCGTTTTGCGATTTTTCCACCCCATCTCTCTAAAGTATTGCGCCTGCCAGTAAAAAGTGAAGCCAAGTCATCACGCAAAAACATCTTCGCAAACCTGCACATCTGATGCTCCAAGTTGCAACCCCTCTCAGGAAATCAGCCCCCTGACCTCCGAACATGTCTCTTGTACTGCGCCTGCCGCGCGAAATGCATCTTTGCAGATCCTGTTCAAACGTCCCACGCCTGCCATCGTTTTTGAAAATGCTACAAAAATGCTCACGTTTGCGCACTTTTGGC
>Ga0126342_10016136_pt1 | contig 13042 bp, 11 predicted proteins | sample Cyp1metagenome_FD_92528 | JGI IMG/M metagenome (GOLD analysis project Ga0126342, IMG submission 92528) | Coral microbial communities from Lord Howe Island, Old Settlement Bay, Australia - Cyphastrea 1 metagenome | ecosystem: Host-associated > Invertebrates > Cnidaria > Coral ... | reverse complement strand
CCTCTCTCTCTGCCTCTCTCTCTGCCTCTCTCTCTGCCTCTCTCTCTGCCTCTCTCTCTGCCTCTCTCTCTGCCTCTCTCTCTGCCCCTCTCTCTGCCTCTCTCTCTGCCTCTCTCTCTGCCTCTCTCTCTGCCTCTCTCTCTGCCCCTCTCTCTGCCCCTCTCTCTCTCTCTTTCTCTTTCTTCTCTCTTTCTTCCCCTCGTTATCTCCATCTCTCTTTGTCTTTTTCTATCCGTTTGCCTGTCTATTTGTTTATCTATCTCGATTCTCGATCTCTCTGTATCTATCTCTCATTCCCGAATCTGGGGGTCTGGGCGTTGAGGCTGTGTTCGCCAGACGTTGCGCAACCGTCCACAACCGTCCGCAACCGTCCGCAACCGTTCGCAACCGTTCGCAACCGTCCGCGAGAGGTCGCTATGGCCGTGCCTATGGCGAGTTCTGCAAAAGTGGTCACTTTTGGAGGTTTCAAACGTCGCGTCGCCTCGTTTCGCGTGGCAAGCGTGGCACCTTGTGACATTCCAACATGTTTCATAATGTATCGAAAGTCGTTCTGTGTGGCAGGCGCAATACTTTTGCGTCGTTTTCAGAAGATGAGTTGCAGGTTTCGTGGCAGGCGCAGGACTTTGGAGACCTCCATCGTCATTTCGCGTGGCAGGTGCGCCACTTCAGACATGTCGTGTTGCGTGTTTTTGCGAATCGCATTGTAAGGGCCGCGTCAAGTGCTGAAGGCGTGGCATTTTGTGAGATGTGATGAAAATTGACCGAAGCTTTGCACGAAACATCAATTTTGAGGTAGCAAATTCTGAGGTTCATGAAAAAGCTCCTAGGAAAACGTCGATTTTGAAGCTACAAAGTGTGAAAATTTGCGGAACTCTCTCACGAAATGGTCGTTTTGAGGCTCCAACAGGTCTCATGGCGCTTCTCTGGTTTGCTTGTGGCGTCGCCGTGTGTATGGGGGAAGCTGCAAAACCTGTCATTTTCGACGGTTTCAAAACAGACTGTAATGTCGTTTTGTGTGGCAGGCGTGGCACCTGGTGACATTCTCATGTGTCTGAAAAAGTGTCGCAAGTCGTTTCTGTGACAGGTGCAATGCTTTTGCAAGGTTCTCAGAAGATGACTATCATGTTTCGTGGCGTGTGCAGCACTTTGGACGTGTCCATGTTCATTTTGCGTGGCAGGTGCAGCACTTTAGACGTGTTTTTGCGAATTGCATTGTCAGGGCTGCGCCAAGTGGTGACAAACGTGCAAATCGTGTGGCAGGCATCTGACATCGCGAGAGTGTCATTTTGCATGACAGGGGTAGTATTTGGTGATGATCCGTTGCGCCTGGAATGTTATTTTGCGTGCAGGCGCAGTTTTCGAACTTCACACTATTACACTTTACATTCTACACTGTGCACTCACATTTACACTTTACACTAAAAACTTTACACTTTTTCCACTCTACACTCCCCACTCCACTCAACATTTTGCACTTCATAGTCCATACTTTACACTCAGCACTGTGCACTCTACACTGTACCCTCTACACTTTACACTTTACACTCCGCACTTTACACCTTACACTTTACACTCCACACTCCGCACTTTATACTTTACTCTCCACACTCTGCACTGGACACTCCGCACTCTGCACTTTACACTGTACACTCCACACTTTACACTAGGCACTCCACACTTTACAGCCCACGCTTTTACACTCCACACTCCACACTCCACACTCTACACTCCACAGTTTACACTTTACACTCAACACTCAACACTCCACACTCCACACTCTACACTTCACACTTTACACTCCACAATCTACACTCCACACTCCACACTCTACATTTTACACTTTATACTCCACACTTGACACCTTTACTCTCCACACTCTACACTTTACGCTCTACACTCCGCACTCTACATTCCCGACTACATTTTACACTTTACACTCCGGACCTTACACTTTACACTGCACACTTTACACTTTACACTCCACACTCTACACCCCGCACTCAACACTACACTCCACACTTCAGAGACTCTACGCCTACACTCTACGCTCTACACTTTACACTCCACACTCAACACTTTACACTCTACACTTTACACTCCACACTCGACACTCTAGACTCTAGACTCTTCACTTCACACTTTACACTTTACACGTTACACGTTACACTCCACACTCTACACTCTACACTTTACACTTCACACACTACATTTTACACTTCACACTCCGCACTCCATACTGGACACTTTACACTCCACACTTTACACTTCACACTCCGCATTTTACACTTTACACTCAACACTCTACACCCCACACCCACACTACACTTTACACTCTACACTCCGCACTTTACACCCTACACTCCACACTCTATGCTCCACACTTTACACTACACTCCACAGTGTACACTTTACACTTCACACTTTCCACCCTACACTTTACACTTTACACTCCGCACTGCGCACTCCACAATTCCCACTCCACACTCTACACTCCAGAGTTGACACTTTTCACCCCACTCTTCACACTCAATACTTTACCCTTGCACTTTACACTTTACACTCAACACTCTACACACTACGCTTTACACTCAGCACTGTGCACTCTACACTGCACCCTCTATACTTTACACTTTACACTCCACACTTTACACCTTACACTTTACACTCCACACTTCGCACTTTATACTTTACTCTCCACACTCTGCACTGGACACTCCGCACTCTGCACTTTACACTGTACACTCCACACTTTACACTAGACACTCCACACTGTACAGTCCACGCTTTTACGCGCCACACTCCACACTCCACACTTGACACCTTTACTCTCCACACTCTACACTTTACACTCAACACTCAACACTCTCCACACTACACTTCGCACTTTACACTCCGCGCTCTACACTCGACACTCTACTCTCTACACTTTACACTCCACACTTTACACTTTACACTCCACACTTTACACTCCACACTCCCCACTCTACATTTTACACTTTTTACTCCACACTTTACACTTCACACTCCACATTTTACACTTTACACTCTACACTCTGCACTCTACATTCAAGACTCTACATTTTACTCTACACTCCGCACCTCACACTTTACACTGCACACTTTGCACTTTACACTCCACACTCTACACTGCACACTTTACACTTTACACTCTGCTCTATGCACTTTACACTCTACACGTCACACTTTCCACCCCACACTTTACACTTTACACTCCGCACTCCGCAATTCCCACTTCACACTCTACGCGCTACATTCCCCACTTAACACTCGACTTTCTTCACGCTCCACACTTTGCACTACACCCCCTTTCGCATTCCACCGTCTACAGTGCACTGGTACGGTAACAGGGTAAAAACGTACAAGACTGTTCAAATAGTTTGTTTCACAAACGTGTTATTCGTGACTGCATTCGGGTTCGTGGGCTGCATCTTGTTTTTTTCTTCTCTCTCTCTCTCTCTTTATCTATATTTATCTCTCTTTCTCTGTCTATTGACCTATTTGTCTACATCCATCCATCCATCCATCCATCTATCCCTCTATCTATCTAAAGTCTATCCACCTACCTACCTGTCTACATATCTACAACCTGATTCTTTATTGTTCATCTGTTCGTCTTTCGATCAATCGTCGTGTCTATTCATGTATGGATCTTGGCTATGCGTCTATCCATGTCTATCCTATTGCGTGTTTATCTATGCGTCTTTTTCATCTGTCGCTGTACTTGTAGCTATCTATTTCTCCTCTTTCCACTAGGATGTAAACGGCTGTAGACATGCGTGTGCGCCGCGTTGACAGATGAAAAGACAGACCAGAAGAAAACCATGACAACTTAGGCGGCATGGTCACCTCTACGGGTTCCACTTTGAACATTCCCCTCCAGGAAACGCCGTCGCAACTTTTGCACTGCGGAAGGCTCGTTTTATCCGCATCGTCAGAAAAAGACAAGTACGGAGCTTGGCAAGTCAAGCTTGTCTGTGCCGCCCGAAAAAACAAGCACAAAAGGCGTGAAAGGAAACAAATTGCGTGAGGAAAAAATTGTGTGAGGCTTAGCCAAATGAGGTGGCACGCTGTCAAAAAAAACAGAAATGCAACCCCTATCACGAAATCCGCTCCCTGACGTCCCAACATGTTGATGAGGATGTGTCCTGCACTGCGCCTGTTACGCGAAGTGCATCTTTGCAGCTCCTGTTCAAACGTCCCACGCCTGCTCCGTTTTTGAAATTGCAACAAAAACTTTACGTTTTGTGCGCTTCAAGAAAAGTGCAGAATCCATTGCGCCTGCCACGCAAAAGGACGGTCGAAAGTCCAAAAGTAGGCGGTCGAACGTGGTGCGATTTTGCAATTTTGAATTCGAAATATGCTTCGCGCCACAGCTGCGTTCATTTTTTTGAACAACTCAGCTACCAAAAGGTTCCGGACCTGAACTGTTTAAAATTTTCACTCTGACCTCGATATATGTTTCGCGCCACAGCCGCATACACTTGAGCAACTCAACTTCCAAGAGTGCTCCGAGGCTGCTTTTGGCTTGGGGATGTGCTTTGCGCCAACGCCGCGTGCACTTTCTGCGCAGATCAACTTCCAAATGGGCGCCGGAGCTGAGGTGTTTTTAACATTTGACTTCGAAATATGTTTGGCACCACAGCCGCGTGCAATTTTTTGATCTTTTATCCGACAGATGGCTCCGCACCCGCCGCTTTAGCGAACCCACTTTTCCACCCTCCGAGGCCCAAAACATTGGGAAAACACAGTGTTTGGCGACTTGTCTACCTTTTCGCGCGCTCTAATCTTCTTTCTACTGACTCTCTCTCTCCTCTGACTCTTCCTGCTGCATCTGTCCAGATGTCGGAAGTTTGACATCCAAACTTCCTTTGACTATATGGAGCTGAAACCAAGTGTGTATATAGTCAGACAATCGGAAATCAGAAGGTGCTATATTTGTTTTACATGGAGGCACAATGAGCGGACACGACCGCAAGAAGCAAGGGCAAGCACAAGCAAGACAAGACAAGATGTATGAGAGGAGATGAGATGGGATGGGCTAAACGAAAGAATAGAAAACGTGACGATTGGCGTGGCGGGCAAAAGCTTGTGCACTTAGCACTTCCATTCCAATATCGAGACTGTGATGGGCTCGCTCTGGGATCATTGCGAGACCTAGGACCTGGCCTCCAGAAGCTCAAAGTGCAGCTTTTCTCTTTCTCTTTGTGACGGGTTCAAGTAGAAGAAGGACAGATGCCCGGGTGCTCCGCAGCTCTCTGCTGACGCTAAGTCGTTGGATTGACAGGTGACGCACTTGACTGGGGAACCACTTCGGATCCATTCCTTGAGAATGCTATCATATGCCATCCTTTTTTCACATTTGCTGCAGTGCCTGATCCCACCTTTGACTTCGCTGCAACTCTTGCCAGAGGACTATGCGGGACTATGATCTTCGCAAGAATACCATGGAAAACCATGTGCATCCATGGGCTACTTCTCGCAGCGCCCTTTGCGACAAAAAAAATGCTGCCACCCACTTATTCCTCCAATGACAGGGGGAGTTGAATATTTGCGCGCCATGCAGCCTAAAAGAACATATATAGATCCACGTGAGACAAGATAGAACTATACAAAATTATTTTCAGTCTGTATTGTTGCTTTCAATCCATTCCAGGCTTCCCTGGGCCATGGGTCCTGCTAACAACTGTTACTGTGCAAAGCTTACTGTGCAGGTTCTGTGAATAAAAACTTTCAAAGCACCCGGCAGTGCCGGGTATCAGACAACAGGCCTACAGGAAGGTTTGCTTTGAACGGCATGGGGGTTCAAGTGATGGAATGGCTGGCGTATATGGACTGACTGATTGAATGGCTGAATGGCTATGCGGGCTCGATCTTCTCGATCTTCTCTGAGCTATCTCTCTTGTCAACGTCTCTGAGCTACATTGTTTACCTCTTCTCTGGGCTACGGCTCCATCCAGAACTTCTCTGCCTGCTCGCTTAGATTCTTCTTGCTTAAGCCACTGCAGTGACATCTGTGCCAGGATTTTGAGCCATTCGGCTAGGGGGTGGAACCTTGTCTGTAATCATTTTGTAGCAGTCTCGTTGGGACCTTCCATTTTTCAGTTGGGTTTGCTAAAAGTCTTGGCATTGGGTGACTTTGGCAGCCCAAGATCAGGACACCATCTTTGTATATATGGAAGCAGTATGAAACAGGCAAAACCGGCCTTCAATGAAACCACAGGAAATAATAGCAAACCCAAAATGGTTTGCCTTACCACTTTTTCAGCACCATAGTGCCATCGTTTTGTAGTACGAAACAAGGACTGAGCGATGTCATCCTGTTTGCCAGCATTGTCCAAACTCCATTCGCTTTGTGCCAATATTGCCAGAACGGCCCAGGACTACAAAATTCCGTCGTGCTTACAGGATAAGTTCATTTTGTGTTCCAAAAGGGCCACTGCTTTCGGATGATCCAGTTTCGCTAAATTAGTCTAGGGTCAGGCTAAACTAGCTAAGGCCATGGGCTAGTTTAGGCTGTTCGATAAACTATTTTTTCCTAGCCAGATAAAGTGGCGTTAAACTAGTTCACTAAACTCCTTAAATTGCGTGTGTATATTAAATTTTAACTCGCTGCCCATCCAAGTGTCCCGACGTTGCTACTGGTTTAGTGATGTCGCGACGTTTTTTAATACTTTTTTAATACCCTGACTCTAGTGGTTGTTAAATCAAACCATGCAGCCTTCTGGGGTTAATTTCTGAAGATTGGTGGAACAAGTTTCGCAATCAGAGAGTTGGGGGCTAGAAAAACAAATAACGGACCAACCTGTTCTTTGCAACAACATGGTTTCTCATAATTAATTCTTTGTGATGACGGTTCGCCAGCCATGCTCTTGGGAATCGGGTCATGACAAAGCAGGCAAGCTATTGCAACGCATCGCAGTGCCACAAGTGATTTTGCAAAAATCAAACCAATCAAAACAATGATTTCCGTCGAGAAATCATCCCCAGAAAAGTGCGACGATGAACTTGGTTTGCCAAGTTTCTCGGCTACTTCTTCGTATTGGATGTTTGAAAATGTGGTTCAAGAGCCATCTTCGAGACTCGTAGATATTGAACTACGTTCAGCAGTGCCAATGAAGCTGCGTTGATGATTTGGCCGGTGTTTGCTGCTACTGCGCTTGCAGCTCTTGCTGATGACAGCTGTGACGCGCAGATTTTTTTGCAGAGCTTTGCCACGCAGGAGCGTCCTGCTGGCATCTATGACGCAGGTCCAGTCGCTATGACGAACTTTGCTGGCCAAATGCCCTCAGCAGTGAGTCCAAAAACAAGCTGCAGTCAGACGAGTTACTTGCCATCGGCCATTGAAAAGAAGTTCAAACTAAACGCGGTTCAGCTCACCAAAGATCGACATGTTTTGTGTGGAGCGTTGAAGGGCACAACCGAGGAGTGGCTTGCCATGAACTTGAAGAAAACACCGGCGACGTCCAAGTCTGACATTTTTTCGCAGATTTGCCCCGGCCCCATGGCGACAAAGCAGGTCATAGAGCCTCTGGTTGGTTTACTCCGAGACCCCAGATTTCTTTGCTTGAAAAAACCAGAGTTGTTTACATTTTCAGTTGACTGGCTGGTTCTGGCAGACAATAAAAGTTTCCCATCTACAACATCCAGCAATTCGCGCCGTATTTTCTTCGATGCAGGTGGGTCGAGATTTGTCGACGCTTTGAACTTTTTTGTCACCAAATACGAAGAAAGAGGCATTGAAATGGACCAAATTTATGTTTGGGAGATGGAGAAAAAGAATGCTTCACAATATTGGGCTGGGACGCCTGAAGATGTGCGGGCCAAGTGGGAGCCCCGCCTGACCTGGTACAATGGTATTCCTGTATCGATCAACGAAGGCGATATGCACAACCCTGTACATCGCATCCGTGAACTGTGTCGCATGGGCGACTTTTGTGCGTTCAAATTAGATATCGACACTCCGAAAGTAGAAGGCGCACTGGTTCAACAACTTCTTGAAGACCATGGCCATTTGACGGAATTTTTCTTTGAACACCATGTTCAAAGTCATTTGATGCACCTTTATTGGCTCCGTGATATAAACTTTGACCAGAATTTTGAACATAGCTATGATCTCTTTTCAGCATTGCGGGAGAAAGGTCTCCGTGCCCACTCATGGATATAGGTACAATTACAATTGGCAACGTCGAAAGGTGTGAAAAATGGTCTGTGAGCGCAGGTATCTTGAATCGAAACCGGAGGTGTTTTCTTTGCTGTTCGTTTTTAAATTTTGACGTATGAAGTATGATCAAAACCCGGGAACCGCGAGCAGATATATTTTTTCAATGGTTTTGATTTGTTTCAAGATCGGTCGCCGTTTCAGACAATGTCTTTTTTTGATGGGAGTGACTTGCGTGTGCGCAGAGCTGCCCGCTCTTCAACCTGAAAGCGTGTGGGGGGTCGTATTTTGTGAATGCCCGGCTCTCAATATAGGCCTTCAGGTCGACGGTCATGGTGCCATCACAAATGCCCGACGATAAGCTTTCGTTGGAAGCTTGCATCCTAGCCCTCCGCTGCTAAGCGCATTGGAAAGATGCCTTGCTAATTTCTGAAATATACGCAATGTTGAATGCATTCAACGATGTGACTTTTCTTTCTGAGGATCAGAAAAGCTCCCGTAGTGGCAAGGAACGCAACAGATGCGCCATTAATGAAGGGGAGGGTATTTTTGAAGATTTTTTTTGGGGGTCAGTTCGGGGAATTCTTTTCGCCCTTTTCCTTGGACCTTCCATTGCTTTCTGCGGTTTGGAGATGTTTTCCGCTTTAATTTTTCTGCTTCTTTGCTTCTCTGCTTTCTGCTGCTTCTGTGCTTTTCTCTGTTTTTTGATTCTATACTTTCTTGCTTCTCTGCTGTCTGCTTTTTTTTTTCCCGCTTCTCTGCTTTTCTTTTTTTCGCTTTTCTGTTTTTCTTGCTTCTCTGCTTTTGTGCTTGTTTGCTTCTCTGCGTTTTTTGCTTGTCTGCTTTTCTTTTGCTTTTTTTACTGTCCTGTTTCCTGTGATCAGGAAAGAAAGCGGCTACCTGCAAAACTTGACAAAATCATCCAAAAATCTTCCAAACATCAGTTCCACACGATTTCTCTCTATTCCAGTTTGGGCTAAGGATTGAACTTAGCAAATGGTTGGGATTTCTGCTGTGAAGCCTCTGGTGGTCGAAGGAAGTTTAGAAGTCAAACTTCCGACTATATAAACAGATGAAAAAGCAGAGGTGGGAAGAGTCAGAGAAGAGAAGAGAAGAAGAGAGAAGATCAGAGAAGAGAAAGAGTCAGAAGAAAGAAGATGCAGGTGTGCGAAAAGGTAGAAAAGTCGCGAATCATTCGTTTTTGCAATGATTTGTGGCTCCGGAGGGTCGAAAAGTAGGCTCGCTAAAGCGGCGGGTGCGGAGCGATCTGGGGAGATGAGAGGTGAAAAATTGCGCGCGGTTGTGGCGCGAAGCACGTTTCGAAGTCAAAAGTGCAAAAAAACTGACGGGTCCGGAGCACTTTTGGATGTGCAGTTTTTTCGTGGCAGGCGCAAGGGAGTGCGCACCTGGTCAAAAGTGAGCAAAACTGAGGGTTTTGTAGTATTTCCAAAAACGATGGCAGGCGTGGGACATTTGAAGAGGATCTGGAAAGATGCATGTCGCGTGGCAGGCGCAGAACAAAAGACATGTTCATCAGAGGAGTTAGGAGGTCCGGGCGCTGATTTCCTCAGACGGTCTGCATTTTGGAGCATCAGATCTTCAGTTTTGGGAAGATGATTTTGTGTGACAGGTGCAGCACTTCTTATGACCTGGCCTCACTTTTTCGTGGCAGTCGCACTACTTTAGACAGATGGAGTGGAAAAATCGCAAAACGCATTGGTACGAGGCCGTCAGCTCAACTTTCTATTTTTGAGGGAAGTCTCGCAGAATTGCTTCGTTTTTGATGTTGTCAACGTCGAAAAATTGAGGAAGTCTTGCAGAATAGCTTTGTTTTTGATGTTGTCAAGTTCAAAAGGTGCGGAGGTCTCGCAGACTTGCTGCGCTTCTGATGTTGCCAAGCTCAAGAATTGAGGAAGTCTTGCAGGATAGCTTCGTTTCAAACTTGCAGATAGACAGATAGATGGATAGACAGAAAGATAGAAAGAAAGAAAGAACGATAGATAGCTAGTTGGATTGGTAGGTAGGTAGGTAGGTAGGTAGGTAGGTAGGGTAAGGTAGGTAGGTAGGTAGGTAGGTAGATAGACAACTGCTACTGCAACTACAGCTACACCACACTACCACTACAACTGCAAATATTTTACGCTACAGTACACTAATTACACTACACTACACCAGTTGCACTACACCAGTTACACTACACCAGTTACACTACACCAGTTACACTACACTGCACCGCACTGCACTGCACTACACTAATTACAGTACACTACACTAATTACATTACAACTACAACTACAACTACTATTACTATTAGAGTTACAGCTACAGCTACAGCTACACTACATTCCACTACACTACACTAATTACATTACATTACGCTACACTACGTACGCTACACTACGCTAGAGTACAACTACAACTACAACTACAGCTGCGACTGCAACTACAACTACAACTATGCACACTACATTACACTACATTACACTACACTACACTAGACTACAACTACAACTACAGCTACGACTACAACTACATCTACACTACATTACACTACGCTACACCACTTGCACTACACTACGCTACACTACAGTACGCTACACTACAGTACGCTACACTACACTAACTACAACGACAGCTACAACTACAACTACACTACTTTACACCACACGACGCTAGACTACGCTACAGCACACAGCACTACAGCACACTACACTACATTACGTTACACTACACTCATTACACCACACCACAACTACAAATGCGACTGCGCTACGCTACGTACACTACACTACACTACACTACGCTACACTACACTACACTACACCACACTACACTACAACCACAACTACAACTCGACTACACTACAACTACAACTACAGCTGCGCTACACCACACTACATCTAGCAGTTGTGGGTGAGGTGACCAGTGCACGCATTGCATTCGCTTTGCCATGCATGCATCACAACAACTCACCTCTCCTATAGGTTTCCTATTCTTTGAAACTTCCGCCACCGCCTTGTGCGGTACTACTAGTATTGCCTTGCCTGCTCCCAAATTGGTTGTCTGTCAAACATGGTCGGCAACAGGTGAGGAGATGACCTCTGGGTCCAAAGCGTAGATTTGAGATTCATTCCGGTAGCAGCTCAGGCAGTACTTTCGTCATCTTTCGTCCAATGTAAGATGTAAAAACTTCCCCAGACATGGACAGGCGAATATCCTTCAGGCTATGATGGCGTGTCTTGCTTCGTAACACAGAAGCCAGATGCCACGACTTCTCGTCGAAAATGTCTTGCGTGGTTGAAGATGAATGGCTGTTGACAAATGCCGCAGAATATTGCTACACAGTTCCTTTCTTCCACTTTGCTTATTGGTGTGGCCAGCACGATCGTGGTTTCACCGCTATTGCATCCAGCAAGAAATATGTCTGTGGACAAGCGAGGCAACGACGCTTTGACGTCGAGTCCCAACTTCGTAGAACGATCAACGATCTTTTGGCCCGTTGCCTTTGAGCTTCAGTTCCTGTCTTGCGGCCAAGATGCGACATGCCTTGCTTCTTGACAATGTATCCTCATGTCGCAAATCGCGATTCCCCTGCGTCATTGCAGTCATCTGAAATAGACGCCATGCGGACACGCAGATATACATACATTGATAACTTCACTATCATTTTACATCCATAAATCCTGATGCCTCAGCAACCTCATTCATTATTCATCATCCTTCACCATGATTCATCTTCATATCCTCTCTTCCTAATCTACCCCCTCCTGTTTTCATGTCGGGCCCCACTGTCGTCTAGTGTCATTTCTTGCCACAGCAAGGTGGGGGACAGTATGATGAAAAAAGGCATGGGCAAAATCACGCCTGACCAGCAGCCATCATGATGTTAGAAATCTAGTATGATGTCACTGTTTTTGTTACTCGCAGCGCCAAAAAGCCATGTTCGGCAGTGCAAGCCGCCACCACGGGCATGGTGCTTGGCTGTGGCGGCCCGCCCGTCCTTCACTGCCATGTTTGGCTGTGGCGAAGGCTTCTTTTCGATGCAGTCTTTCTGTGCAGCGCCAGAAAGCGACATTAGAGGTAGCAAAAAGAGGACATGGCAGAGACAGTTCGCATGGAAATTCTTGTGCTTGACAACATGTAATTAGTAGAAAAAATTGTGTGGGTAGGCGCGACTCCCACTCCGGCCGGGTGGTTAAACGGTTTCTGCCATCAGCGTCCTTCATGAATTTACCTTTTGCCTGAGCGGCTTCTTCCCTCAGCTATTCTTGCTTTGGGCAGTTCTAAGCTGAACAACCTTTTTGTCTGAGTTATCTCGTCTTCTTCTCTGCGCTATCTCTCCCCTCTGTTATCACCTTGGAGCTAATCTTTCCTTCTTTGAGCCGAACTGTTCTGTTTGTTCTCTGAGCTGGGCTGGCGGCTCGCTCAGCCACATCTTCTCCATAGCACTTCTTGATTGAAGCGCCCTTTTCTTCAGCTCCCTCCTGCGGATGTTTGAGAACCCGCGACATTGCGCGTAGTGCAAGTCTTGCAGGGTGTGGGCAGCAGGCAGTGATGAGTCATGATTTGCTACAGAGACATCTAGTAATTATTGGAATCAGAAGCAGGTCTCTCAAAGAAGTTTCCGAACTAGAAGCCTGCTCTTCGTTGCCTTTGAAGTTCAAGCTGCTAGGGAGATTGGTGAGCCTGTGATCAGTTTCAATCCACTTGGAAACTTTCCAAAACCATGCCCCGCGAGAGAGACGTCTACTTTGCAAAACTCGCCGAGCAGGCTGAACGCTATGATGAGATGGCCGACTATATGAAGGCAGTCGGTGATGATGGCTCGGAGCTTTCAGTGGAGGAGCGCAACTTGCTGTCTGT
>Ga0126342_10016135_pt1 | contig 13042 bp, 10 predicted proteins | sample Cyp1metagenome_FD_92528 | JGI IMG/M metagenome (GOLD analysis project Ga0126342, IMG submission 92528) | Coral microbial communities from Lord Howe Island, Old Settlement Bay, Australia - Cyphastrea 1 metagenome | ecosystem: Host-associated > Invertebrates > Cnidaria > Coral ... | reverse complement strand
GGTCCACCCCCACCATAACTGGCTGCCTGAGGCGCCCCTGCTGGGTGGGGCATAGGAATAGGAGGCCTGACTCGAGTGCGCCCAGCTCATAACAAGGGGAAGTCACCATCAATTATTAACAAGCAATGGGTTTCAATACTATATAATTATATATTCAATTTGGGATAGATTGAGATACCTTACCCAACAATATATATATATACATAATTATATATGTATATAGTATTTGATTAGATAAGTTGGAATACAGCCATCAGTATGAAAGTCTGTCTGAAAATATGTTACCTCCTAAATCATCCAAAATTGACTACATTTGGTATTGAAACCCATAATCTTGGCGATCCCCCATTTTAGGACACCTCCATATGGGGTTTGTCTGAAAATATGTTACCCCAAATTTCATGGTGTTCCATCATTTTCCGTATTCAACTAACCATTTCGGGGGTACACATTTTCAGACATAGCCATATAGATGTGCAATACCAATGGTTTCCCGGCCTATGAAAAAAAAACACAAATGGTGGATTTTCCGTATATATGTTGCTTTGCGGGAGATTATACCCCGTGATTTTTTCCGCGGTATAAAAGACATGGATTTAACAAGCATTAATACAAGCTCTTAAGGATTAAACATTTGGTGATACAGCCCAATGGGATTTCAAAGGGATTTAACATGATTTAACCCTCAATTTTGCGGGTTCATGGAGCTTTAAGTATAAACAAATGTGGATAGGTACATATAACTAATAAATATGATGTTTGATATTGCTTGATTTAATTATCATAGCCTCTTATTAACATCATCGGAGACTATGACCCATACTTCACGGGATACCGTTGTAGCAACCAGTAGTTCAAAGCGTGTTGCATGGGATTCAAGCTTTTAATATGACGTAACATGATGTAAATACTAATAGCAACTATAGTATCTCTATGGAAATTCAGAACTGGTTGTTGGTGGTTGACCTACCCCTCTGAAAAATATGAAAGTCAGTTGAGTCAGTTCGGATGATGAAATTCCCAATATATGGAAAAATAAAACATGTTCCAAACCACCAACCAGATAATAGTTATATACTTTCTGGCTAACCATCCATTTTACCAATGGATTTTTATGGTTGGCCAAAGTATCTTTAGCCATTGGAGGATCAGCCTACTGACTAACCGAGCAAAGTGTTTGCGAGTTCACCAATCTGGAGTTTTCTCGGAGCATGGGCCAGGGCCGGTGGTTTTTCTTGCCATCGATGCTTAAACATCAACCCCAAAATGGTCAGTTCAGCAAGGACCATGATGGAAATGATGATGTTTTTTGGCAGTGTATGATAATGGTTCCCTATGGTTCCCTATGGTTCCCTATTTATTTTCAGAGACAACACCCATATTCACCAACAATAAAGTACGAACACATCTTATGAATGTATAACCCTAGATGCCCTGCAACAAGTTTCGCGGATCAAAAGTAGATCCAAATCCCCTTCCATGGGTGGCGAACCATGACATCCATTTACCCAGCATTCGCCAAGATCTACCTAAGTATAACTATGTATGTTGCTAGTAGACGTGGTTTCGATTTGATCCACCTGTCAATGCCTCATCGTACCCATTCTTGATAATTCATAGTCATGCATGACTGGCCAAATTAGCTCCAACAATAATAGCATTTATAGTCATTTATAGATATATAGTTATCTATAGCTATCAGTTGGCCTCCATATTCTTGAGTGACCATGCCATTTGGCAACTGGCAACCATCATGATCGGCACCTAATTCGGGTCCCCTTTGTGCCTGTGACAGAAGCCATGAACATGGGTCAACATTGGATCGCACCCTTCTCAGCTGCGCTTTCCGGCCTCGTAACCGCTGCTCTTGGACTTGCCTTTGCCCTTGCTGCCCTTGCTGCCTTTGCTGCTCTTGCCTTTGCCCTGAAAAGTCCGCAACATTTGAGACACATCTGGTCTCATCTGGTCGATTCACTGCAAAGGTATCGATTGATTTCTATAATTTTCTATATCTATATCAATTAATATCAATTATAATCAATTATATCAGTACATTTCTATGCAGATCCATTCATCTCGGAAATTTCGGATCTGAATTTTGAAGATGGATCCAGGATCTGCATATCGATCTATTTCTATCTCGGCCCAAATGGATCCGGGGGGTTCCATAAGTTTGGGTACCCCGAACTCATCCGCTTTATAAATGGATGTTCCATGAAATCAACCTAACCATCCAGCGATTAAAATGTTGGGGTACCTCAATTTATGGAACCCCCCATGGTTGGCTGGAGAGCACCCCATGGAGCGCAAGCTCCAAATCGATCCCGCCTTTGGCTCCTCGTCATACCTGTCAGTGATCTCATGGGGATTTAACCAACAAACATGTTGCTGAAAAATTGGATTCCACCAACAACAATGGCAATTTATGGTAACTTAATGGGACTAAATATGACAAAATCATATAGAAATGGTGATGAAGCAATAATGGGTTGTGTCTGAAAATCGTGATTTAACCAACAATAAATGGTGGTTGAACCAACACTCATGGGGAAAAACTGTGGTATAGGTAATTGGGGCCAGAAAAACGGCCATTAACCAACAGGAAGATATTGGGGGTTGTTTTACCTGGGTTCAGCAGGGATCATGGTGACAAACCTATGGATTTTGGGGTGCCCTTTGCCTGAAACTCGGTGGGATGTTTTTTGGTGATGTTTTCCACCAGTCTGAGACTCTGCAGTTTGCTGCACATGAAAAGATCTTATAACTGGTTGGTGGTTTTAACCATCTTGAAAAAAGAAAGCCAATGGGAAGGACTATCCCATATAGTATGGAAAATAAAAAATGTCTGAAACCACCAACCAGATATTAAAAAAGTCTGCTGCTTCTTCGACTCAGTCGGAGATAGCCCAAGCCAGGGCTGTGATTCGTTGAACCATTTGCTGGTTTCTATCACCCGGCCATGCCAGGCGCGTGTTGAACAGGTCACGTGCGACCCCAATGACCGCTTCCGGGGCTAGAAATTCCAGTCTGTGGCAACTGTCTGGGTCAATCAAAAGCGATTCAGTAGGAGTTCTATCTGCTATCCACAAATGATGAATTCTGCTGAAATGTTCATTGTCTTGGCCCTCTTTTGGACATACTTGCCCACAATTGTTGGTTAGATTTATGAACTTTCGTTGGTACCATGGTGAACCCATACGTCATCCCCCAAGGGACGTGTCAAGCTTTTGCCAAGCCACTTGCTCTTGCTCTTGCCCTTGCTCTTGCCTTTTCCCTTACCCTTGGGGGCAGAGTCATCTTCATACTTTCCCTGTCAACAGCTGTTCAGCGACTGTGGGCTGGTCAATGCCCAAATCAAGATTAGGGTCAAAATGGAAGACCTAGGGACCTAGGGGACCACAGATGTTAGTCTAGTTTAGTATTAACCATCCAATTATTGGGGTACCTAATTTTGAACCATACCAAAATCAAGATTACCAAGTACAGCTGCACAAAGAGCTACTAATGAATCCCTTCCTCAGTGGAATTCCCCAGAACTCAAAATCCTAAGAAATCTCCCCAAATCTCCAGTCACTGTATCTGTGACTAAGGTGTTTTGATCTGACCCTGGGGACAGCAGTCATTGCATGTGCCATTTGGAGCGTCTACCTGGCAGTTCAAATCAATCAACTTGACTTTTATTTTAATTGGCAAGGTGCAATTTCAAGGTTTGGGATTCTTTTACGACCTTTAACTAGGGGATTCATGAACATTTAATGACGAAAAGGTCATGTTTTTGATTCCCACCAACTGCCCTGTTCTTTTTCACCTTGGAACTCTTTCCTTTGCCTCGCGGTCCATGGAGCAAAGGGTTTGGATCAGGGACCACTATCTGGTCAATTCTTTGATTATTCAGAGCCATTGTCAAAATCTGGTCAAATGATAGTATGATATGGACAATATCAAACTATCTAAGGTGGGTTGGGATTATGTGTACAACTCATTCTCAGCCAATGTCACGATATTTGCGGCGCAACCTCCTCAAATATCTTCTGTCTTCCCTATGGTACCCTACAGGCTTTCCACCCAAACAAAAACCTGGAATCTAGGTACAGTAAGAAGTTGGAAGTCTAGAGTTCAGTTGTGTTGGTTTTTTCCCAATTCTTGGCCTGAGAACGTGGGTTGCATTCCCAAAATATGTTGATAATGGTCACCAAATCGGGCTCTTGCAGCCAGAGTGTTCACCTGAAGTGATCGGTTTGACCCCCAAAAAAAATCATCCACGACAGATTGGGCCTTTGCCGCCTTTGCCAGATTTTCCAGCAGACTTGCCAGACCCTTTGCCCTTCGCCCCTTCTGAGGACTTGCCTTTTCCCTGCCAGGTTGCTGTGAAGGGCATGGTGCATGCCCTCTGCCCAGCCATCCTCGGGTTTTTCTAGAGAACATCAGCCACACATTCGGAAATCCTCTTCAAAATTCCCTTTTGACAGTCGTAAGCCCAAAAAGTGAACTTGGAAGCTGAGCAGTTTTTCCAGATGCAGCCCCTCCACCATGTACACCTGCCTTGCCGTGGCCTTTGCCTTTCCTCGGCAGCGGCAGCTTTCACCGAAAGTGGTTGGTAAGTTCCCTCTTGTCTGGGTTACCCCTCTGATCTATTGCCCTTCTGGGACAGTCACTCAAGATGCAATGTGAACTTGCTCTCTGTTTTTAGTGGTTTCCTATGGTTTTCCTGTGGTTTTCCTGTGGTTTTCCCATGGTTTTCCTATGATCTAGGTTTAGTACTTTGGTGGGCGATAGAAAACCGCCTTACCAACGGAAGGGTGGAAAAGTCCATCTCAAAATACAGGCGATTCCCAAACTGGACACCAAAGATTATCCCCCAAAAAAGAGAGAACGGTAAATATCTTGAACTAGTGACTAGTGGTATGAAAATAACTGCTTTGCAAGGTGGTACCCCATTTTGCTAAATTGTTTTAGAATTGATGTTTAACTTTGGGGACCACCTGGTTTTTTTTGGTTGCTATAAAGGACTGTACACTCCTACTGAGACAAGCCCGTCCTGCCCCAGCTTTTCAAAGGCATGGCACGTAGACCCACGGCCACGACCCTTTCCTTTTCCGCGGCCTGGATCATCTCACTGGATGTTTTGCCGGAAGCGGGACCGTCAATAGTAAGCAGAAGTTGATGAGTTCTCTTAAGTGGGTTAACAATGAGAATATAACCGTTTTATAACAATTTTAAGTTCTAAAATAGCTGGGTTAACTATTTATAACATGATTAACATCAATGATCGATTTATAACTCTTTAAATAAAATACTTCATAACTGGGTTCTATCCGGTTCTATCCCCAGATACCAATGACTCACTGGGGTGGTCCTGCAAGAGCAGCCATGAAAAAGGCCCTGCCCTCGGTACCCACATTGAGATGTGAACCATCCAATAGGAACCAATAAGTTGGGGAGCCAACTCTTGACCCATGATATCCCATGATCAGAAAACATCACCTGTGAGCCTGTGAGTCACTCTGACCATACACCACCTGTTGAAAACAGAGACTTTTCGAAAGATGTGAACAACAAAGGCTGGAAATGATGTTTGGAACAATCAACAGTAGAAAACACATAAACCGTGCCCCAAGTCTTAAGTTGGGTTTGTAACCCCATCCCACTGTATTATATATATATCTACCTTAGCCTAGTAGTCAGAAAGCAATTTAGAAAAAAACATGCTTTGTCTGCATTCTGTGAGGTAATTCAACAATTACCCTCCCAAACCAAAAAAAACACAAAATCGCACTCTCCAAAATGGAGTATGGCTCTTACACCCAAAATGAACATGAATTTCGAGGGTAAAAAGTGCTGCTAGTTTTCATAAGGTGTTTTATGAGAGTCATTGCTCTAAAAACAAAGTAGCTCTGACTCTCATATCTGTTCATAACAAAAGGCCGTTGCTCTCATAAAACACCTATTTTGGTGATGTTCACTCTCCAAATGGCCTTGGGGGAAAAAAAAAAAACACGCCGTCTGCGGGCTGGCCTTTTCCGGTGCCGCCACCTCGTCCACGGCCACGTGCCAGTTCCTTGATGAAAATTTGTAACGGTCATGGGCTCAAAAATGGCTTGGATACCCACGAAAATGGTGATTTAATGGTGATTTCATCAACAAAAATAGTGATTTCATGGGGATTTAATGGTGATTCTATGGATTATAATGGTGATTTAATTAGGATACAATGAGGATACACTGGGAATATCCTCAATCTAACGGTTTGCGAACTGGAACATCACCATCTTTAATGGGTAAATCATTGTGTTAATCATCTAGAAATGTGTTTTTTCCCCATAACTATGTTTCATAACCAGAGGGTAGAATTTGGAGCCAATATGGTCTGGAAGAATATCTTTGGATGCTGATGTAAAATCAAATTAGCCATGATAGAGTATATTATGCAAAAGTGACTGACATTTGCGCAATGCCCTGGCCATGAGTCGTATGTTCCAACACTTAGCTGCTTATTTGAGGATACATGCTGGTAAATATTTCCTGCATGGTATGGAGAGGATACCCTCTGGTAATTTAACATAGCTATTGAAAATGACCATAGAAATAGTGGATTTTCCCATAAAAAATTGTGATTTTCCATAGTTATGTGACAGTTTACCAGAGGATATGTCATGAGGTCTGAGTCTGTCAGCCAAAACCCGCTACCAAAATGGATGGCGTCCTGAAACCCGGCCTGAAACGGCTGGAAATTCCCCGAGCTGAGGTTTAGTTCGCTGGGAAAATCGCCCCATAAATGGGAGATTTTCCGGCATGCCATGTTTGATCAAATCGGCTGGTATATATATATAATATATATCCTATTCATATTTCATTAAACCTTCACTTATCCCATTATCCCCATTAAATCACAATTAAACCACCATAGGTCTTCCGATGACCGGAGGGTAGTTTGAGAGTTCCCCACTTTCTGGGGCACGTTTTGGCTAGTTGTTGTATGCAACAATGGTGGTTTTTCACCAATGATATTGGTGATTCAAACAAAAAACTGAAACCAAACAACATCAGATCCACTTTTTCAAAAGCTGGTTGGAACCATATGTTTTTTTTCTATATGATTTTTTCTATATTGTTTTTTCTATCAACATACCATGCATTTTTCGACAGCTCCACCGGTGCGCCATCCACTTCCCAGGGAGCCTCAGGGTCGAATTCCTTCACCAATGACTCGTCCAGAGGGGGTTGGTAGCCCTTGTTGCTGCTGTCCAATTCCTCCTGGGGCACCCTGCTGGACGAACTTTCAGCTGGCTGGAAAGCCTCTAGTTATTTCACATAGCTATGGTATAAATAGTATAAATGGCATTAACTGGGCCATAGAAATAGATGTGTTTTAGCTATTAAACATGGTAATGTTCCATAGCTACGTTGAATAACCAGACGGCATCCCATGTTTTTCGTTCTGCTGCTTTGTGTAATGAGAGTAATGTATATCCTGGGATATCCTGGATATCCTGATTTAAAAACTTACATATCATATTTATATTTATATATATATATATATATTATTTTTTTCGAAGAAAACATACACTGGTTGGTGGTTTCCACCCCTCTGAAAAATATTAGTCAATGGGAAGGATTATCCCATATATTATGGAAAATAATAAATGTTCCAAAACACCAACCAGTACAGGCTCAAGGTCTCCCCCACTATCCCCATATGGGGCTTGTCGCTACCCCCTGCCGGCCCCACATCTCGTCCGCCTTGGACAGTCTGATCTCAATCACCGAGACATTTCGAGTGTCTGTGACCTTCAAAGGTCACCCCACTTGGAAGTGCCGGGTCGGGGGGTCGGTTGAAGGGAACATCTACAGGAAAGCCCATGGGGTTTTTACCACCAAAAATTGGGTCGAATTCTGGGATCCAAGATGATCCTTGCAAGGCTTTGCAGCTTGATTTGCTGCTCCAAAAACACCCAAGGCACCAGGGTTTTGAACCCATAAGGCCATAGCCCATTCCGCTGACGAATGTCTTTTTAGCTACCGTGGCTGCTGTCGGATGATTCGACCAGCTACCCGTGCAGGATTCATACCGTGCACGAGGTATACTTGGTACAATTAGCCTCTGGGAAACTGTCACATACCTATGGAAACTCACCATTTATAGTGAATTTTCCCATGAAACATGGTGATTTTCCATAGTTATGTGACAGTTTACCAGAGGGTACCCTTGCAAAGCCGCCTATCATTGTTATACCACCAGTCTGTCATATTTGTAAGTGGAACTATGCAAGGGTTGAAACGTTGAAACACCACTTTTTGCGAAGCATTTCTCACAGCTGGACAGGGCAGAAAGATCATCAATGAAGATTCCATATAATATACATAATCTTTACGGGTCACTCGCATTTGTAGGGACCTGCAATTAATAGGACACCCATTCTCATGAGCTTCCCAAACACTTCCCAAACCATTTAAGTATCATGGTTGGCACAGGAAGCTTACGGAGCTTACGGGTAAATATGGGTAAATAGAAGTTCATCCTTGTCAAATTCTGGTATTTAATAGGTTTTGACCCATCCCAAAATGAATTCTCACCTGGTTGCTGGTGCAATGTGCCCATCTTGAAAAATGATGGAGTTCGTCAATGGGAAGGATGACATCCCATATATGCAATGGAAAATAATCCAGCCATGTTTGAAACCACCAACCAGTCACCAGAAAGTCTGTTGATGCCTCCCATGTTGTGCCCCGCCTTATCCAATCCTTCTTCCATTGGTTCGTACTCGTCGACGATCTCGACCTGCGATATTTCGCGACTGTCAGAGGATTCCACCCAAACCCGAAGACTCGGCGGATAAAAAACACCGGAACCGCTTCATCTAAGTTGGCAAGGTACACCATCTTACCATATTATCATACGTATCCATAATTGATAGTTAACATTTTTCGTCCATACCTATTCATATTTATCATATGTAATCCAGCTTGGATAGATATGGGAATGGGTCCAAACCTATCAATTATTACTATATATTTGTGGGAATAAACATCCATTAACCAGCTACTTTAAAGGCACCTAGGGCGCCAGGGTTTTGACTCATAGGCATATGATCTTCCATTTTTTCCATGGAACATGAGACTGTCCCTGTGCGAGGTTGGATGACCAAAAGAGACGTGTGCCATGCACGCTTGCTGCAGGTCTCGATGGGCGATAATCTTCGCTGGCATGTTGGTCTAAGGTATACCCTCTGGTTATTTAACATATAGCTATGGTATAGATGGCCCATAGAAATAGATTATAAACATGGTTTACATGATGCTTTACTGAACTTAAATCATAGGGTACCAAGATTATGGTGTTTCTCAGGTTGGATTTGTAACACAAATAGTTTTGCCAGGTAAAAAATTGGCATACTATGTATCTCTGGAAATATATATATATACATATTATATATATATATAGCAACCCCAAAACAAGATAGAAAAGCAAGATCCATCAACTAGAGTTGGAATTCCATGTTTTTATCTTTTGTTGGTGTTCCTTCTTAAAAATATATCTTAGACATATTATGTATACTGTATACTCTAACCATCTCTTTCCCACATCTCCCATAGCCCCCAGCCAGATGGCACCGTCTTTAGCTCTGTGATTTGGTGCAGGCCCTTGAAGCGACGCTTGATGACCTGCTTTCTGAAGGATGGCTGGGACCGAGCCAGAAAGTGGTCTTCCATGGCCTATACATACGGACATATACAGATACATAATATGGGTCAAAGGCTCACTTAGGACGACTTTTCACTCACTTGGGACGACATTTTTAAATGTGGACTTCAACCTTCAAGGTTAACTCCATTGGATACAGACCTTTAGGTTAACACTTGGGGACACGGGGCTGGGACATGGGGTGGGTTTAGGGGACCAGCACGGGGATGGGACATGGGGTGGATTTAGGGGACAAGTGGGGACACTGGGCTGGGACAAGCATGGTGGATCCTGATGCGTTGTAACATATTCCTCAAGTCACTTTCAAGACGTTTCTGATACGTTGTAACATTACATTCAAGTAACTTGCCAGATGTTCCTGATGCGTTGTAACATCTTCTGCCAGTAACTTGCAAGACGTTCCTGATAAGTTGTAAATAATTATTCAAGTAACTTGAAGATGTTTCTGATACGTTGTAACATCTTCTTCAAGTAACTTGCAAGACATTCCTGACACGTTGTCACATCTTCTTCAAGTAACTTGCAAGACGTTCCTGATACGTTGTAACATCTTCGTCAGCATTTGATTCAATGACAATGTCCTTATGATCATCTCTAATACACATGTACAAGCCTCTTGAAATCATGTTCAAATACATCGATTAATCTTTCTATTGAGATTGTAGCCATATATCACCGACGTAGTCCTAAGCGAGAAAAAACGTAGGCCTAAGCGAGGGACTGACCCATAATATGTAATATATATATATATAGTTTTATATATGTATATACTTTTTACTGTATATCATGTATCTCTAATATGCATATATGTATCTGATGTGTATATATGTGTGTGTGTGGGATGTCATGTTATGGTGGTGGCTTATGGTTGCTACATGTGATTGCTCACTTATTATGCTCGGGATCAACGATATTCCTCGCTGGGCTGCTTGGTTTGACATGGTTGGCTTATCAGCATCCACAGTACTACACTTCCCTGTCCAAGTCCGACTACAAGTACTTGGGACTTGACATAAAAAGTTAAATGCACCGGCACCAGCACTGGCTGTTTTTTGCCGGAGGGAATGTCCTCTGTCCTGACTGGAGTGGCCTAGAAATCAGGCGAACACTGAATTTGATAACCTGAGCTTCAGAGAAGGTCGCTCCAACTTCGGAAACCCTGTCCGACACTTGTAATCATCACATGTTGGAACCATCAAATTCTACCAACCTTGAAACTGTCAGTATAGTATCTCCGACAAAAAAATAAAGTACAATAAAATCTGTGCGAGTTCCATGCAATTTCATCAATCTGGGTAAATGTAATCATATTTCACCTGGTAGTTTGACTTCTTGGGAGAGCTACCTTGGGCCAATTCCCATCATTCATCCCACCAGCACCAGCACCTCGGCAGCCGTTACTGCTTTGGTCAAGGCGTTCCCAGTGGCTTGCACGATCACCTCGGTGGCCGGTCAGCCCCTCGTCTCCAAGGTACGGTGCAGACTCACTTTAGAAAAATCGCATCCCAGAGTTGGGGGAGAATGTGATTGAACCGGTTTGATCTGTTTGTTTGAAAATAGGGGAACCATCGTTTATCACAAGTTTCCCTATTCAAAGAGCCATTTTTCATGGGCAAACCACCCAATTTTCAAACCCATTCACTCTTTCAGGGTCCTGAGGCTCCATCGTAATTGGTAATAACCCTCTTCTTCCCCTGTGCTGAGTCTGTGGACATAGGGCTTCTTGAGCTCATTGAACACAGTGGCCGCACGAGAAACGTACGCCTCAGAGCGCTCGCAACGGCGCTGCGCTGTTCGGCTCTCTGGGTGGCACTGAGAAGCAGAATTACCATCCATTTGCATTCTAAATATAACATTAAATATCCTATTATTACTATTATTATTATTATTATTCATTCGCTTTTTTATTACGATTGAAACTGGGAAACTATCCCCGATAGCAATATAGCAACCCCAAAAAAAAATTGGAACAGTGTCGAACTAGGATGGTAGTTCGATGATGATTCCCCATATTTTCCAGTTTTCTAAGATTTTCTAAGGTATTTTCTACCTGTGGCTGCGGATTAGTATACCCAACCGAGTTACACCCAGTTTTGGGGGTTTCCGAGGTGGCCAGGAATACCCAAAAATCTCGCTGTGTCGCCGCGCTGACACGCTGCCTGCCGCCGTCACCCGAATCTCCTCGTCCGACTTAGCAGTCTCTTCCTGCGAAAGACCACCCGGGTCCCCGCTGGGGAGCACCAAAAACTGGGAAACTGTTGGTCCATACGGGACGATACAGGTAAAAACTGAAGCTATCTTGAAATCATGTTAAAGTCTATAAATTGTGTGAGCGTGTGTTTTCCCTATGACAAGATATATATATATATAATAGAGAGAGAGAGGGGTTGTCCAAAAATGAGGTTTAAACCCTGAAATCATGGTAATGGATAAGCAAAAAAGGATGCAAAACACATGGAACAAAACCTAGACCTAGACATACCATGACATACCTAGACCGACCCAGCAGTTCAAAGCGACCATTTTGGGACTAGTAAGCGACCACTCGTAGTATGTTGGCCTTGAATCAGGGGGCAAAGAGGCCACTTTAAAAGGAATGGTATGCACTATACATATACCATGTTAATTTTTCTCTTAAGATGAATTACAATGATTTAGGACCATGGTTTCCACCAACGCATCCAAAAGATTCGGGCCATTTCGCCCCCATTTTTGTGGATGAAGCTCACCATGTTGATCCGAATCTTATGGATGAAATCCGCTTAATTTTATTGGTCAAACTCCTTGTTGCCCCAGACTGCAAGCTGAGCATCAGGGGCCTTGGGCTTAAAGACCTTGCGATACTTGTCCATGTCGGGATCTGAGCTGAAGGGGGGTCACATTTGCACGGAAAAAATGCGTTTAAAGTTGAAACCAGTTAAATGGGGGTCATAGGTGCAGAAGCAGAGTTGGTGCATTGAGCCACACGGGTGGGTGACTTTTGGTGGCAATGTGTATCCACAGATCAGCTGGACAAAGGATCGCATCGGATTTTGCCCAGACATATGAGTGCGTGGACCCAGGGATAGATTGAAGGTAATGACAAGAACACTGGAAAGAATTTGTTCGCGACAGAAGCACAGTGCAAATATGCGGCTGTGGATGTTCAATTTCATGGTATCTAAGATCGCTTCGCAGGTCAGCAGTTCCTCCCAACGAAAGCTTGTGAGAGTCACCCATGTGATTTCCAAAGTGTTGCTCTTCGTTCCCTATATATAATTCCCGCAATCTTAGGCACTAATCTATGTCTTTTAGACCAACTTTCCGAACTTGTGGCAGAACATTAAGGTTCAGCTTTGG
>Ga0126342_10016134_pt1 | contig 13043 bp, 10 predicted proteins | sample Cyp1metagenome_FD_92528 | JGI IMG/M metagenome (GOLD analysis project Ga0126342, IMG submission 92528) | Coral microbial communities from Lord Howe Island, Old Settlement Bay, Australia - Cyphastrea 1 metagenome | ecosystem: Host-associated > Invertebrates > Cnidaria > Coral ... | reverse complement strand
TAAGATGCAATACACCCGGCATTGCACAAACCATTGTCCATCGTCATCTCTGTTCATCTCACCTCCGCAGCACAGGGCCAGCACCGCCAGCATGGCTTTGAACAAGCCCGCCATGGCTTTAAAGGTGCGCCCGAAATGCCTATTTGCTTGGCTACAAACCTGGGCGGCTTGAGCCAAAATGGCTACGGAATGTGTCAAGCCAGACAGCAGCATGCATCTGCCCGGAAATTCCCGTTCATCTTATCGCCAGCGTCGTCGTCTTCTTGTCAGCTATCTGCGAGGATGGGGCATGGCTGTGGCAAACTTTTTCAACCAGTGCCGGGCGTCAAACAGCCAGAAAGTGAACCACATCCTGATTTCCACCATCATTGATGACACCAATATGAGGCTTTCGACTACTTTGCCTGAAAACAAGGAATGGAAGAGTAGCAGAGTTGTCTCCGTAATGAACACCATACAAACTCTGACCGTTAGCTACGGAAAGCTTGAGGGTGGAGAGTGCCAGTGCCACAGGAGCTTCTCAGTCCACACACCGATGGTATGCTTGCCGAAGGCGGATCAAGATAGTATCGGCTCGGAGCTTCTGAGCAGACTGTTTCTTTTCTTGGGCAAAGTGACGAGAAGGTTTGTGGAGTTCGATGTCCCAGAAGATCTGGCAGCAGGTGTTCCCATACAAGCACTTGGCATTTGCTTTGACTCGCTTGTTACGAATTTGGCAGTCTTGAAAAAGATTCGCCTGGCAGTTGCTGCAAAGCATGCCTGCTCAAGTGCGGGGCAACAACAGGTACACCGCACGGTACACCCTATGTTGTCAGTGTGCTGCCTGATTCATCAATTAGCGCTGTCACGAAAGCCGCTGTTGACCGGCTTCAGCGGATACTTCAGTTCTGCTGTGCGGCTGGGACACCTTTTTGAGGTGCATAGTTTTCGCACCCAATTTAGGAAAGCATTGCTCAGTGTAGTCTATCAGAGCTACCGCTACATCCCTGTCGTCGAGATGCCGCCAGACACCCGACAGTGGAGAGACGCTCGCAATCAGATTTGCGGGCTGGTAGCTCACAACTCCAGCAGATATAACAAGAGGCGACTGGATTTGCATGTTCAGCTCATGAAATATGACAACGGTTGTCCCGAATCTGATGAAATTGTTCACTATTGTGTCGGCTCTTGCTGTGATGGCCACAGTCACAGTGACAAATCCAAGTTTGCTGCAACCCAGATTTGCAAGTATTTCGGCCTACTGTTTTCTTTTGGCTTCCCGGTGCCGTTGATGTACCGCTGGGTCCATGCCAGTCGAGCCCTACAGTACATGAAAGACACATCATCGTTGATTTGGTTAAATGTTTGCTGTTTGCTCTTTGTTTGATTGCAATGCTTTGTTTTTCTTCAAGGATTAGAATTGGGATTTGGATACTTTAGTACAGTGTTACTGTGTTACTATTACTGCTACTGCTACTGTTACACAATACTGACAGTCACAATACTACAATACTTACAATACTGTTACACTTACGGACTGCATTCTTTCCATGCAACTGGCTTCAAGCCTTTGAGAAGGCTTGCGGCTGCACCTGATCTATCAAACCACATCATGTAGCTTTCTAACTTTTGCCCTTTGCCTTGTTTTTCCTGAGGAAGGCTGCCGCCTGCACAATCTGTTGACACGGACGATGGCATATCTTTCCGATGGCCCTCAAGAACAAGATCCATCATTGGATGATTTGTTCCAGGCAGTTGGGTTCTGCCCAAATGCCGGCGATGAGTGGTCTCACGAGGCTGGGAATGACGGGCAGACTTGGCAAGCCATCCTCATGGAGGTGCTCGATACGCAGGGGCTTTCAGCTGCTGAAATCAACCGCAAGCGGAAAAGGCTGACCTTTCAAGCTTTCAGGGACCCAACCATGATTTCCAAAACCGTGGCTCTGGAGTCTTTGGTTTCGCCAAATGTGGGCAAAATGCACAAATTCTTTCAGAGAAGCGCAGCAATTGCAGAGCTCTTGCGCTTGCCTTCGACTGAAACAACAAAGATGGAGATTGACTGCCTCAAACGAAAGTACCTGGACTGGAACTATGGTTGGACTTGGGCCTGGACAAACTTGACTGAACAGTTGATTGTGGATTTCCAAAGTTTGGATTTGAAGCTCTGTGATGAGTTACTGTAACACAACAAATCTCTTTGTCCTTTTCACCTTGTCACTTGTCAAGTTGTGACTTGTTGTACCTCTAATTTGGAATACATACATACTGTTACATACTACAAGTAAAGATTTTTTTGACTACATCGATTGCATCGAATCAAATCATCATTGAATAATGTCAATGTATCGGTAATCTAATATCTATTATTAATATTATCTATTGTCTGGTAGGCCACTGGTAGGTCTATGTCTAAAATATCGATACTAAAGGGGGTTTTAAAGGGGCCCAAAGGGGTGTCATACTCGACGGTGCAGATCGCTGATAACAGAATTATCAGGTTATTGCCAGCTATTGCTACAAAATACAAAAACAAAATTGAATCATCATCATACTCAGGGTCAAACATCACATACCATATTTTTTGAATCCATACAATCATAAACGGAAACGATTTATGAATCAAACAGCTGAACAATGCAGACATATGACTCTATGACAAATGACATTTGTCACGTCTATTGAATCATATGTTTCCAATTATTAGAACAGCATTTAATTTTGCGGACGGCTCCCAAAAGCCTAGCGGGCTTCACTTTACCCAAAAGGACTGTGGATTCGGATACCGGCTAGCGGTTGCATGTAGTATATAGGTGACTCGATTGGAACAAAAACAAGGTTTCCTTTGAAGAGGTCCTCAACAAGACCCCTTTCATTGCAGTTGAGGGGAGATGTTTTAAGTGCAGATTCACATCTGACATCTCAGCTGAGGTCGCAATCTATTTTCTTGAGCTTTGCTTCAGGCCAACTTGGACGAGACTTGGTGGAGGATTACGTTCAGCAGCTCCAAGCCTTTCCCACACTTCACATCCATGAAGTGTCGAAGGAGTTCTTCCGCATGTCTTTACAGGCCATGGCAGACAACTGGCGAAGACTTGTCCTCCCAACGGAGACATTTCCCTTCTTACTGTTCAGATTGCTTGACTATGACGACAACTGTCGCTTTTTTCAAGAGCTGGCCAACCTGAAGAAAAAGCAGGACAAGTGTCAGAGATGCGTGGATGTGGAATTTTCTTCCGTTGTTTTCCAATTCATTGACTTTGAACGCCCATGCGATGATCCTGACACCATTGCAAAAGTATCTCAGATCCGGCATTTCCTGCGAGATGTCTGCATTTACAGCCCGATCACCTCTGACTTGGTCGAATGCCTCCACGGATACAGTCAACATTTGCTTCATCGATGGAGGGGCGTTAAGCCAAGTGATGCAGTCTCTCAGCAACGGGTTTTGTGGACTCAGATTTGTCGAGGCTTTGGCAAGTTCAAGGAATGGATGTGGGATCGCTTCGGAGACAAGAACTCCTCCCACCGCTGGTTCAAGTATGGGTTGGTATGCCACAATCAATACACATCCAATGTCAACAAGGTGAAGGCAGTTGCCAGGAACAAGGCCAACTCCTTGTCCTTTGAGCAGATGGATCATCTTCTGGCTTCTGGGGGCTCGTTGCCTCCTCCACGAAAGGTTTGCGGAGCCTTGTTGCTGTTTGGGGTTACCATTTTTAAGCTTAAGCTTTGGATTGTTTTGGCGCTTTTTTTGCCTTAGTCGTAGGTATCTTGGCCAGCCGGATTGCAAACTTTCCAAAAGCCATAAGGACCATAAGGACCTTTGAGGAATAATGCAACAAGCAATGTTCTTTTATCGGTATGGTGGGCAGGCTAAATGATGTTTTGTTCTCTTGTCCGTTGTGTTAGCTAGGTTACTTGAACAAATCATAGCTATGTGTTTTGCTCTTGACTCTTGTTACCCAATGTTACAGAACTACAGAACTTACAGAAGACAGAATTTTACAGTGCCTTGTTACACCAATCATGAATCATAATCGGCAGTCATCAGTAAAAGTATTTCTGGTATTGCGTATGCGTTGTTTAATTCATAATTCATAATATATTATGCCAACAAGTCAACATGTCATCCATGGCCCTCAGGACACATACCTGTTACCTGATGTTGAAAAAAACATGGCTGGTGCAGATCACAGGCAGGTTGCAAGCATTGTAAGTTGTAAGTAAAAAAGTAAAGCAGTAAGGAACCACCTTTGCACCATGCTGCAGCAGAAATAAGGATGGAACATCTTCCAGAGGGAGCAAATGGCTGGTTCACAGTTGGATCCTGCTGCTTGGAAATGCAAACTTCATGAATGCAGTCAGAAGTGGGCATCTCTGGGCCCGCTCGAGCGGGATCGATATGCTGCATCTGCATTGGCTGAACAAGCTTTGAAGGAAGATGCAGCCCATGATGTTTTTCCATCCAAACATGCGCTGTCCATGAAAGATGGCGATGGTCAGCGCAGAGATGCTGCTGTTGACCAACTCCCACGCAATGCCGCCTGCTCTATCTCGAAGCATCGGTTTTTGGCTACCTATGCCAATTTCAAGTCAAGAGAGGAGTGGGTCCAGCTGGATGGGGGCCTTTGTTCACCAGATGGAGCTCTTGATTTGGACAAGATTGACCTGGACGCCACTGACGAGGCTGTAGATGAGATTTGGGGCAAATTTGCTGAACCGGTGCGAGGCTTACATGAGGATTGGAACCAACATCAGGATGCAGCCGTCCATCACACTGTGTGCCTCTCTGAGCAGGGCTTCTGCGTCTCATCCCTCTCTGCTGAGAAGATGGCGAAGGTGACGAAATTTGTCCAGAGCATGGGCGACCATGTATCTGCTGGTGACTTGTCCTGCTTTTCAATCAAAGCCATGGTGATAGTAGCTTTTCTTTTGAATGGCCACCTGATTTAATTGAAACTTACGGGGGCCAAGCATCACGCTGACCCAAGCCCTGTCAAGGTATGAAAAAACAATGATGTGATTGCCATGACATAGCTCTTAGTCCTTACTAAGTTCTTCTATACTAACTAACTGTTCTTAGCAGTTCTTAGTTTTTAGTTCTTGCTTCTTATTATAGTTTCAAGTAAATAACTCGACTTAGTCAAACTATCAAATTGTTACAGACCATAGACTATAGACTATAGACTTATAGACTATAGTCGATGGTGGGTTGTATGGGGCTCCATGGACGTCTCTTGGGGGGAAACTTTATCCCCAACCGAAAACTTTTCGGTTGGGGATAATTTTCGGCCATTTTGATGGCTATGTGAGGCCAATGTTGGGCCATATGGGGTCCATCTTGGGCCCATGTTGTGTTATTTGGAGCCATGTTGGCGCCATGTTGGGCCTATGTTGGGTTATTTGGTGGGTTGTATGGGGCTCCATGGAGGTCTCTTGGGGGGGAAAAAAACCTCCAACGAAAGGTTTTTGTGTTGAGGGTTTTTTTTTCAGCCATGTTGAGGGCTATGTGGGGCCAATTTGGGTCATGTTGGGCATGTTGGGCCTATGTCGGGCCTAAGGTAACCCACCAAACCTCTGAAATAGTCCAAAAAAGGGTCAAACCACAGGTTGGGGACACTTCCCTTTTTGGGGCCTATGTTGGGCCATATGGGGTCCATGTTGGGCCCATGTTGTGTTATTTGGAGCCATGTTGGGGCCATGTTGGGCCTATGTACGGGAAAATTAATTCCCAACCGAAAACTTTTCGGTTGGGAATTATTTTTTGGCCATTTTGAAGGCTATGTATGGCTATGTGGGGCCAATGTTGGGCCAACCGTTTGAGCTAGACTTTGGGGAGGGCAGGAAGTTGCCCCATGACCAGCATTTTCTTAAAAAGATGAGGGTCCTGTGTCAAATGGTTTCTTTTTCTTTGTTTCTGTGCAAGGCACACTTATGCCTGGCTCTCTCATTCAGCTTCAAAGCGCCGCAGGGCTCGACACCGAGATGTTCTATTTTTTGGGGGTGCTGATGAAAAAGCCACGGATGCACGTTCTCATCAAAGGGTTCTATTCTCCTTTAGCGGATGGCACTTCAAGAGTCGGTATCCTGGAGCCTTCTTCTGGCAAATGCATTTTTTTCACCAGCAGCCAAGTCTTTGCGAGTCTTTTGAACATGCCGGGGTCCTTTCCGAGTTCTGAGTCGATACCTTTTGTGGTTCATACTTATGCAGTGCCATCCTTTGAACCTTTGCTGGGGGTTCGGTTGACAACAGCCTCAGAAAGGAAGCATTTTTCGACTTCCAAGATGCCGACAAAAGCTTCAAAGGCCAAAGCAGCAAAGCCAGTCCGACTGCCACTGGGATTGACAGAATCTCCGCGTAAGAGAAAACGGGGAAAACCCATGGCGGGTCAGGGTTCTACGGTCAAGAAAGCTAGGGCAACAACAACAACAAAAGGGTCTAGTGGCCGTGACAACAGCAGCATAGGCGTCGTTCGCGAGATTGACCCAGACATTGCAGCTTTGCTTGCAGGCCAAAACCAAGAACCTTCCAGCGAGGAAGATTCCGACTTGGATTCCACTGATTCTGATAATCACTCTGATAGTGACTCAAGTGACTCGAGTGACTCAAGTGCAGATTTGGCAGGTGATGACTTGGCTGAGCAACCATTTCTCACGCCAGAGGCAGCTGAGGAAGAAAGGCAAATTAGCCTTGTGACTCAGAGCCATTGCCAACTCATGGAGCTTCGGGGCGAACCTGTTCACCTGCAGGCTTCAGTTCCAGACAACTCAGGGTTGGATGAGGTCAAGGCATTGGCCAAAGCTGGCAAGACATTCTGCAACCAGGTTGTCGGACTTGTGGAACTAGGTGTTCAAGCCAACAATAGATTGGCAACATGTCGCCATTGCAACACCAAGATTGCCCGCGGTGGAGTCCGATTTGGATATTCTTACAATGTCCGGAAGTTTCATGCATGGGTGCATGCAGGTTGCATTGTGTCATATCTTTCGGAACAAAAGGCAAACATCCAGCAAGCATTTGAATTTCTTGAGGACATGGAAACCAAAGATTACCCTGCGAATGTCAAAACTGAGATTTGCAATGTGAAAAGGGGGTTGAAGTCGCTTGCTGGATGAGCTCTCAGATGCTCGAAGGCTGTCATACTTTTGGGCGACTTGCTTGACTCGCTGTGGGGAACAGTGATGCCAGACACGCCAGACGCGTGAACAAAAAGACGGTTGGGCACCTCTTGCGACCCAATTAACCCATCCAATCTTTGGGACAAACTTGGACCTTCTGACTTCTGATTCTGACCTTTGACTTCTGAATTCCCAATAAAGTAGGAGGACGATGGTGGTCTGGCAATGATTTTTAACTTTTTTGATAATACTCAACACTATGACACTACGGCAAACCAATAAGAATCAGAATATTTAGAACATATAATTTATATAATCAATCGACAATCAACCAATAACCAAATCATATCATAGCAAATTACCTAGTTATATGTCAGAGTCATATCATATCATATCATATCATATCATATCATAATAGTGTTAACTATCACAATTATCACTACCCATGCACGGATGATCCAGAAGCTCACGTCAACATCACTGACGAGCTTTGGGCCCCTTCATTCCAACCTGCCAACACCTTGGGACCTTAACGTGGCCGACAATGTGCAGGCTCCAATTGACTTCTTCCTTCATGGCCGTGATGGTAGCGAAGTGCTGGGCATTGCAGAGCCGGCGCCGCTGCCACTTTGCTAGAGATAGATGAATTGAGAGATCGATCGATATTATCAGCGATAGATAGTAGACTAGACTGGGCTGGACTAGACCAGACTAGATTCGATGATCGAATATAGACAGATTTTGATATACTATCAATACTATCATTTTACGAGACTAGATCATAATTAGATCATTAGGTCACTAGTATAGATCATGTTCATGTTATCCAGCGCTCAAACTTTAAACTTTTTTCCTTGGGTCCGCGCCGCGCACGCGCACGCGTAAAAGTATTCAGAAATAAGCTTGTTTGGGCGCGCGGGCGGACCCAATGAAAAAAGTTTAAATATTTTTCGGGTAGATCACCCACTGGATAAGAATGATTATCAAGTATGACCCGGCATCAACAGGCTATCCAATATAGGCTAATTGCTAATGAACAAAAGTTTCAATCATTCACATAACTTTAACGCAGTGGTTGCACACTAGAGGCGGTTTGGGCCTTTCAACTTATAGCTTGTCAATTCTCAGTTTTACATCCCACATCGAATGATAATTTGTTCTTGCATTACACAGGTAGTAATGGATCACGTATTGATTCCTTTTCGGATGGTTTACATGGTGTATTCCAGCCACCTTCTCAATTTCAAACACTTAGTGAAGCAACGTGGCTGCCAGCACCACCAAGGTATGAAGCCTACGTTCCATATCACCTGGAAACGCTGGTGCTTCAGTATCTGAGCTGCAACTGGTAAAGGGGAGATAGGTGAAAGGTAGATAGATGAAATGAAAGATAAAGATTGGAATCAAATCATTGCAGTACATTGTTACAGTTACATTAAGTTAGATTCAGGTTCACGTGAAGTCGTGAGTCTTGAGTTTCTGATAGAGTCCACTACATGATCTTGCTAATTATTTGCTTCATTTGTCACTTGACGTATGTTTGAACAACGGATCAATCCGATTCGCATGATGTGATGTGACTGAGATGACTCTGACTTCATGATATGACGAATGATGGCAGTATGGTGATATGTGATATGTGATATGTGACATGTGTGATAAGATGATGATCATATTGATTTTGGATAGATGATAGGATTCTCTGATTCCATAAGTTTGCTGAACCCCAATGCAACGAAACAGGTCTGGAGCCTGGATGCAACTGCAATGATTCATGATGCTGATACATGTCGGTTTGTGTTGATGGGTAAAAAAGAATCAATTTCCAGTCTACCCATCTCGCCAGATTGCAATCTCTCTTCCAAGGTCGAAAGAGTTTGGTTCACCCAACTCGCGGGGTCGGGTCTACATTGTGGGAGTGAGGAAGGACATTTGCAACCTTGACCAGTTCAACGCCATGATCCACTTCATCAAGGTGATTTGCCCAAAGGTGCATAGACGGGTGAGCCTTATGGATTGTTTCTTGGCAGGGACATGCCCGCACAGCAGGGACCATTCCATTCAACTCTACTGACGCCAGTTTGCGCAAAGCATTTAACACTTGCGACGGTCATGTTACAAGACGTGTGTGATAGTCGATGGATGGATTGTTTTTTCTTTGCTGATGCTTGCAAACCTCCAATTCATCAAGGTGCCAAATTACAGGTGCTGCCATGTGCTGCTGCTTTTCATATCTTTCCCTTTTGGCTGATGCGCGTTGCTGGGGGGGACTTTTCAGCGGGTTTCAGGTTGGATGTATGCCCACAAAAATCTTGAGACTGTGGATTGCCCTGAGTCATCTTCGCAGGCGGGTGAGGGCTTCAAGCCTGCATCTTTTCTTTGGGACTCATGACTCATTTCTGTGATTTTGGTTTGATAACATTTGCTACATCATGATTCATGATTCCATGATGCACTATCATGTGATCAAGCTATGTCAGTTTGCCAAGTGGCAAAATGAGGTGGTATGAATTGATCGAATGATTTGGTTTGATGTTTGGGTCTTGTGTTGTCCGATATTTTTTTATTACGTTTCACACTCTGTTACGTGATCTGTTACGTGATCTCTTACGTGATCTGTTACATGATCTGTTACATAGACTTGTACTCCAAAATGGCCTGAATATTGAGAAGATTGGGCACTTGGAACGGTTCAGAACAGTTCAGGACAGCGCCGTTCAGTTCCGGGGTATAGTCTGGAAAGCTTCCAACCTCGAAGCCAGGATGGCAGACCACCCAGCGCCAAAGTGGCTGCCCAAATCCGGAGGATGCAAGACGAACTTGGTATTGAGCCAGGTGGGGGAATGGGAGGCCTTTAAAATTCATCTTTTGAAATGCCGGGCTCTCGAACAGGCAATGGTTATTGCAGCCAGATGCTGGGCAAGTTTGGGTCGGTGCTCAATGAGCGTGAGCGCACCAAGTTGGACATTGAAGCAGCCAGGCTGCTTGCAACTTGGCTGCCGCAGAAGTGACAGTGAAAAAAGGAAGGAAGCAAAGAACTTAGAACTTAGAACTTCGATCCCCAGGAGGTTTTAGTCTTACTCTGACTCTTACTCTTATATCATATTATATTATATTACTTTACTTTGACTTGACTTAGTCTAATTAGGTCGAGCTATACTTTCTTGAGCTCTGTCACTGTCACTTTAGCCTCTCTTTGCTGTTCTCATTCTTAGCCGTCTTAGCCTTAGCCTTTTGAAAATTTACAACTTGCAACTTACAACCTTTACCTTGCTTTACTTTTACTTATCCTTCTTTTATTTTATTTAATGCTTTAACTTTACCTTGTTTTACTTGTTACTTTACTTATGCTGTTGTCTTATCATCCTTCTTTTGCTTGTTGTTTTAACTTGTTTTATCTTTATTAAACATGTGCTTAAAACAGGAGCAGCATGGAACCGTTCAGAACCGTTCCATTGAATTTCCACCATTGTGCTTGGAACCGTTCTGATCCGTTCCATGCAAAAAAGCCCAAAATCGCAATTAGTTCCGGAACCGTTCTGAACCGTTCTGAACCGTTCCATGCAACAGTTTTACATGGAACCGTTCTGAACCGTTCCATGGATGGCCGCTTTCTGAACATGGAGGCTTCCACGGAACCGTTCAGAACCGTTCCAAACATCCTTCAATCATGGTGATTTTTTTGATTCCTTTTTAACTTAACTTAAGAACTTAACTTAACTTAACTTAAACTTCAATTTCAAAACTTTAAACGTACTTAAATTACTTAAATACTTAAAAGCATTTCACTTTAGACTTTATACTGTAAACTTTATAGACTATAGACTTATAGACTGTATAACTATATAGACTTATTCAGCCAAAGTGTTGATCAACGTTAAAAGAAAGTTTAAGCCACAACTAGCTTTAGCCAAGAGTCTAAGGCTAAGACGGCTAAGATGCTAAGTTCAATTCTGTTCTAGGTCTAGGAGCCTAAGCCTAAGGCTTTGAAATTCCAAGTTAAAAGCTTGGAGTTAAGTTCTTCAGTTATTAGTTAGTTAGTTAGTTAGTTAGTTAGTTTGTTTGTTTGTTTTGAATAGTGCGAAGTTATAAGTGATAAGATAAGTTGAAAACTTTAAGTTGTACATCCAGACAAAAAACCAAGAACATAAATTACATAAAGCCATAAGTAAAAAACATGGCACGCAAGGAATGCGGTTATAGCCGTTTTTTTTTTTAAACTTTTAGCTTAACTTAAAACATATAACTTATAGTAACTTTCAATTTTAAGTTTCTTACTCAGCCGGTGGCTGAACTTCAAACTTTTTTCTCGGGTTCGATTTTACAACCTCTTTGGAAGGGTGCCCAAGGAGGAAGACTTATATGTTGTAAGTTGTAAGTTAAGGTAATAGTTAGATTATCGGTAGCTCAAAGGGATCAACTTGATCAACAATACGTTTCAAGTTAGATGTCACACCAGAGAATCAAAACGAACCATTGAAAAACATTGACATCACTGACATCATTATCATTTCTTCAAATCAAAACATACCATACCATGTCGTTCGTGAAAGTTCAGTGACATGGCATTGGTAAAAGTGATATCTGAATTAGAGGTAAATTCATGTAAATTCGATTGTTGTGTTCAACTCTTTTTGTGATTAAACTATCATGATGTATCACAATGAGTTTTGACAATTTTCCGCTTTGAGCTGAATTCTAACAAGTGTCCTTAGCAACCCCTGTTCGATCTAAAAAAGAGGTCTCCAGGTCACTTGTTGCAAGTCAAGAAAAACAGGTTAAAACGAAGGAACAAATCCGAAACTAAGTGAAAAATTGCCAATCATTTGGCAATTTTTTTTTGTGTTTTTTCTCTGTTGTACGCAATTGTACGTGTTTCTTTTTGAACACAGGTTCTGTCACAGGTTAAAAAGAAAACAGCTATAATATATATATATATATTAATATGTTTATATATGGTGTCCCTTGCCATGATTTGCAAATTTGTTTGACTCGATATTGCATTTTTTCGATGCATGGTAGATACATGATTCTCAATGACTGGATGACTTATATTGATACAATACATATTGATTTGATAATTGTTATATCAGTAGTATATCAGTATTAATATCATATCATATCTTCATATATTCCTCTTGCATTTTTTAAAGCGGGAGAGTCTAGATTATTTTTTGTTGGTTGAATTGTTCTTCATTTTACACTGCTGCACTGTTCCTTTCCTCAGTCTATTCTTCTTTATCGTTTGGCGAAAAGACAATAGAAACTTGAGGTTTGTTGCGGGGCCCTACACGGGGTCTATGTTGGGTTTATGAAGGCAAGATTAGATGGCTTGACGATGAACGGGCCACTGCTGAGCTGATATTGTTCAATAGTAATGGACAGTCAACTGGCTTCCTGACTTGTTGGCAATCAGTGAACAATGCTAAATTTCCACATAGGTTAGCCCAAGAAAAAACAACCCACAGGTAGCTAAATTCCGATTCCTGCAAAAAACGCAAGAAAAAACAACTTTTGGTGACTTGTGGGGGGCTTTTCGTGTTGGGCAAATAAAGTGGAACATTGCCATTGAATTGAACAATTTGAGCATTTTTTACAAAGCTTTGCTTCGAGTTTGATTTTGGGATTGTTGGGAAAGATTTCATAGCCCGGACGGCTCCATGGATTGTTTATGTAATTAGTAAATAGCAATTTTTCATCCATTACAGATCAGCACACGCCTTCCTTGACCTGAATCAATTTGATCCTGCGAAAGTCAGCCCAGGCAAAAGGAAAAGATCCAAAGGATGCGATGGTGGACGTTTGCCGTTGGGGTCCCAATCTTGAGGTTTGAAATGCATGCGGAACGAGTTTGCTGCTTTGGGGGAAATTGACGCAATTTGATATATGAAATCAAATACAACTGATTTGATATAAATTCTATGTCTATATATATATATATATAT
>Ga0126342_10016133_pt1 | contig 13043 bp, 8 predicted proteins | sample Cyp1metagenome_FD_92528 | JGI IMG/M metagenome (GOLD analysis project Ga0126342, IMG submission 92528) | Coral microbial communities from Lord Howe Island, Old Settlement Bay, Australia - Cyphastrea 1 metagenome | ecosystem: Host-associated > Invertebrates > Cnidaria > Coral ... | reverse complement strand
ATTTAATATAATATAATATGATATATAATATAATATAATATAATATAATACGATTTAATTTAATGTAATATAGTATAATATAATTTCATTTGATATAATATAATATAATATGATTTAATATAATATAATATGATATGATATGATATATAATATAATATGATTTAATATAATTTAATGTAATATAATATTATATAATATACTATAATATAATATAATGTAATATAATATAATATAATATTTATATTATATATACATTGATTTGCAAAGATTCAAACAATGATCTTCAAAAATTGTGGGCACCCCCGGGACCCCCGACCAAATACTCTAGTTCATGATTTTTTGCTGGTCTACTCTTTAGGAACTGACAGTTAGGTCAACGACTCAATAGACGATCTGGACAGGTCTCCAGGGACGTCGCTGGCACTCTCAGAAAGACAGCGCCTCGCCTAGGAGATGTGGACCTGAGAGCATGAAGCCCCCAACCAGATGGGGTTTCCATAGTCATGTAACTCAATAGCCGGATTGTGTATAATGGAAACTCCATCTATAAGAATTCTATAAGTGGATGATTTGGGGACACACCTGATTAGGACTGGGTGTCAAAACTTCGAGACGCCATGCACTGGGAAAAGGACTTAGACTTCAATTGTTTTTGTTTTGTTTTTTAAACTTGGGGGGATCTTGATGGTCATCAATCCATTTTATTATAGATTGATATTAGCCATTATTAGTAAAAAAACCATTGATTTCCGGAATCCTGGTGGGGTCATCCCAGCCACACTGAGGATCCTGAAACTGGTGATGTGGAACTGTATACCAGTATCGATGGGATCCTCCAGGCATCAACGGGAGGTTAGTGAACGCCATTTTTCTGAGGTGTGAAACACCTTGATGAAAATTGGATCCCTTCCACCTATATGGTATACCTTTGGTTTTTGAACACGCTCTATGTTGCCTTCTTATCCCCAGTTCATTGAGATCGCATGTTTGATCATGTGTGTAAGTCAATCGCACTATTCCCTGGGTTCCGTCCCAGAATTCTTCGATGAGATCCCATTGCTGATGCTGAAAACTCCCCGTTGTTGACGGTCAAAATGTTGATGTGTGTTTTTAAAGACACTTTGTTGCTCACCCCTTCTGGGGCATCTGTTTCGCAGGTGAGCGAATTATCTTCAGCCATTGATATAAGCTATATATGATGTATGATATCATATAAATACTATATCATAGACTGTACTGTAATGTACTATCATATAATATAATGTTTAAGTAATATACTATAATATATAATAACCACACTAGAAATGATCGTTTTTTTTTTCGGGACATCCAAGATCAGTCATGGCGAGTGGATCCAGGCAGTTCCCAAAATGAATTGGGACGTGGCCGCCACCTGGAGCAGATTGCCCATCATGAAGGTGGGGCGAGGAGCGTCATATTCCAATGTCTCCCTGTTGTTGTGGTGAATACATATATATATATATTTATTTATATTTATTATATATATATACACTACTACTATTACTATTTTTACTATGATATACTAGTATTATTACTATTATATATTGTTGTTATTATTATTCTTATCGTTACTATTATTACATATAACAGTTTGTTGCTGCTGAAAAAAATCACATGTCCAGTTCTGCTGGCTAAGCTCCTCGGATTCGGGATGCTGAATTCTGACCTTGAAGCAGTGAAAATCCTGGAATTCTCATAAGACCAATGATTGAACGTGTGGTCAATGTGCGAAAATACTTGGAAGATGGGGAGTGGTTTTTGCCAGCCTCATGTTTTGGCATGGCTGCTTGGGGCTGCTTGGGTGAGTCCCGACTTCTATCACTGCATGCAAAAATTATCGAGAAACAAGATGCTGTGACATCCTCAAGAAGTGGTCAATGTGAAGTTCAAGCAACTGCATTGGGTTTTGGGAGGGCGACATCCAACTCCAAGGATCTTGAAGTATGATTTCTCATGACTTGTCCACATTCATAAACAATGGTGCGTATACACTGTGAATACATTCATTCATTCATTCATTCCTTCCTTCATTCATTCATTCATTCATACATACATACATACATCAATACATCAATACATTACAGTACTTTACAGTACATACTACAATAATAATACATAAAATCATATACATTGAACTACACTACATTACATAATTACATACATATTTGATATTGTGTTGTGTTAATGTTTATAGATGTCTACTATTTCAATGACCAATTGGATGGTGGTCCAAGCACACCTTTTCCGGATGAAAAAGGTGCATCTCTTCATCGACCGAGCCAGCTATGAGCGCGGTGGAATGGAGAGATCCTATGCCAGCAAGGCAGCTGTGCCAGCTGGGCAGCTGGGTGGGATAACTCAACAGGATATCAATGGTGACATACCATCCCCACCACTCACATAGAGGCGAAACAAAAACAAGTGATTAGAGGAAGGTGTTCTGAAAAAGCCCAGAATTCATGGCAGGTTGACCAAATCCAACAAGCCTTTCTCATGGTTGGGAACATGATTCCCCTTAGGTTTGGTGGTGAACTCCCATCGTATAGATATGTATATATATATACCTTAAAGTATTCCAACATGGCAATGAAAAATCTGCAAATTCTATATCTCATTTTCTATCTACTTATAGGTGTAATTTCCCAAGTAATAAGCATGAATATATTCAAGATTATTCGAGTAAAGCCAGTATAGATATAGTTACACAATTCAATCCATTTTCAACCCATCTTCAAATCAAAATGTGTTTCACCTTTCTAGTAGATATGTCATAGATATTTCTAGTTGATCCCAAAAAAAAAACCGTCATCGGGCGCAGGTCTTCCCCGAGGGTCTGGACCTCATCGCGGCCATCGCCTGGTGGCGCAAACGGATCTCAGTCGCAGCACCTGGAACGGCCAAAGCGGCGCAGCGGGCGGTGGCCTTTGGGGTCTTCGAGGGGAGCTTCAATGCGCAGGCGCATGGCATGGCATGGGATAGGTTGGGGTCCGAAAAGTTGGGGGAAAGCTGGGAAGAAAAGTTGGATGGTTTGAATGTTTAATGGTTCCCTGTTATTTGATGGCCAAATGCTATGATACCATGGAAAAACGAAGCATGCTGTGGGGAGAAAGTGATATATGAGTCGGATATTTGGCGCAATTTGGGTCCAAGAAATGTGAAAAGGCGGATTTGGTCAATGGATGATATATGGGTTTGGCCACGATATTGCCCTTCAAATGGAGAGAATACCATTGGACCATGGGATAAACTGGGCTACCCTACTCTCAGACATAACCAGGTGGTAAAATTAGCTAAGATTAGGTCCAGTCTTGTGTTTGCCTGTGAATTCCACCCAGTAAATGGATACATAGTAATGAGGCTGATACATAGCCAGGGTTTGTGTTGACATGGGGGATGGGCCCCCATTTATTGCAGGTTTCGTGGGGTGAGAAATCATGGGAAAGTGGGGAATATCATCCAAATGGTGAATGTGGAGGGAAGGTTTTAAGGGAGTTGATCACCTTTTGTTGTGGGTTGAAGACAAGACACCTGGGGAATCCTGTGGATCAAATCATTGGGATATGGAGAGCAAAAACGGCACGTGCACAACTGCGGTCCGGATGAGATTGAAAAAACTGAGGCGACGTAATTTTGGTTGGGTACTTTTACAGTCCCATTTCCCGCCAAAGACATGGGATGATACTTGTAATGAATATAATTAATGATAGTGATTATGGTGGGATATGTTTAAACTAGTGACTATATTGATAATGTTTGGTTGAGACCACATTGATTATGGAATTCTTGTTCAATCCCCTTTTTCTGCCAAGTAAAAATCCGTGACTTCCAAGATCATCCAAATGGCCAGATTCTAATCACCATGTATGCATATCATTGTTTTTTTTGTTGGTTCATTCCCTGCATCTTTGCCATTTCCCGATATTCCAATGGATGATACACCTCATCCCGAAGTGATCTCTCCATTTGCAGGTGTCTGCCACTGATCCACCAATCCTAATGCTGGCCGCTCGTCAAGGCATTGGACAAGGTCCCAAACTCCGAGACAAAGTACAGTTGCTGTAGAATCTACCTGGGATGATCCCAACTGTCTAATGTTTGGTTAACTGGCCGAACTGGAAGTGTCTTTTTGATTCAGCTCACTCTGTCATTTTGTTTTGTTGTTTTTCTCCTCTGACTCCAACAAGAGTTTCGTTTCTTCGATGCCCGTAGTCTGTGTGACTGTGTGCTGCAAGTGAGAGTGCCTCCCGCCTTCTATGAACAGCTGTCTAAGACTTTCTTGCTGTGGCTTTGTCCAAAACTATTTTACCCCGAAATCCAATCCAATGGTTCATCAAGATGTTCCTTATTGTTCGATAGCCATAGATATACATTTTTGGGACAAGAATCTACGGCCATGGCATGCCATGGCCATGTCTCCTTTGCAAACTCAGGATGCTTCAGGCGAAGTCCAAGCTGATGACGTCGAGGTGATCCAGAGGCGCGTTTCGCTCGTTGCCAGCAACGCGGGGCTGCAGAGGTTGCGATGGTTTTGGTGCTCCGGGAAGGTCATAGCAACCTCACAATGAGGCCAGAAATGATGTTTTCTTTTATATAATAGATGATATATATATATATATAGATGGAACCACCCAGAAATGGATGTCATTGCGGATAGGGCGGATAGGGGTGGTTGCAGCCAAAATTTGAGCGCATTTCTGATTTTGGCATTCAGATTATTAATCACTTGCCCAGAATGGTGCTTGTAAGCCTGGATGATCCCCCTTGGAATACTATTTTTCAAGAAGGTTGAACATCCACTTCTATGTGGTTGCAATTTAAGCTATCTGGAGCCATATTTCAGTTCCAGTGTCAATTTGGATCATTTGTTCCGTTCTGAAACTGGAGGAAGCATCAAAGCTATGTGAAACGAAGAGAGCTGGAGAAGAGGCAGGAGTGTCCGTAAGAGGATGTGTTCCTCCTGGCACGTTTGTCACCCTCACGACAATAGTTGGCCGTGTGGCCAAAATGTCAGTTGACCACAGTCCATAGGAGTTTTACGCTGTTACTATCTGGTTTCAGAATGTAACCAGGAAGATATGCACTAATGATCACTAATGTATACTAATGTTTGATTCACCAATACTAGTGATACACCATCCATTTCTGGTGAGTCATTGGGGATGGTTGGGCATTGGAGTCCGCTCAGGTGGGCCAGTAAAGGTGCATCAGAAGAGATCTTGCGGAAGATCAAAGAGGTCATGACCGAAGATCAGCTCCAAAGCTCTCAGTGGGATGGTCTACGATGCTTGAAGATTTTATATGATGTTATAACGTTGTAAGTTTCAAGAGACAAACTTGTACAAAGTTGATGAACATTGTGGGTCCATGAGTCCATGGCTCGATTGTGAGCTATGTTGAGCTATTGAGAACATAGTGGAACTAGGCAATATTATTGAAGCCTACATCCACCATCATCCACCCTCAGCAATTCTCAAATTCACAAACATACACACATGGAATGTCAATACTGGCTCCTGACAGCATCAACTCTCACAGTGCAGGCTCAAACGCTGAACAGCTGATAGCGGCGTTTGAGTGTAGCAGCTTCACATGTCTTCCCTATTATAGTGGGTCAAAACCCTGTATTCCTGGTGACCATCAAAACAGCTATGGCTGTATGTTCATACCTCCTAAGATGGTGATTCAAGGATTTTCAAGTATTGATCCATAGCTATCCAATGTATCCGAGGCTTCTGGCTGCCATTCTCATCGGGACCAGAATCCCCAGAGAAATTCCATTCGGGATCATGGGACGAAAACACAACTTTTCGGGTACCAAAAGCCTAAATCCCCTAGGAGTTGCACTATAGGTATGGCGGACAAGCAACTCCTGCCCGGCACAAATCTAGCAGAATCCCTGCCCGGTTAGGTACAACTTCAATTCACAACCCAAGGTCTTGATAGGAGTACTCGCCCTGAAAAACGACCATGAACATCCATTGACGCCCAAAAAATTGGGCTGTAAATATGAACGGTCATGAGTCAATAACCAATGACCTCCCAAAGTGTGGTTAATCCACTGTGGGCTTGTCTGAAAACAAGCTATCCGCCAAATTTCATGGGTCAATGATTATTAATAATTATTGCCAAATATATCCAAATATAATATAGATTTGCATAATGCTTATAGAATTCATGATGTTCCGCACTTGCTCAATGGCCATGTAACATGGCTATTCCCAACTTTTTGGACAGTTCCCCTGCTTTGCACAGGCAGATCTCCGCAGCATGAGTCGTAAGGCGTGGCCAGTTGGGGACCACCTTGGTCTGGTTCAACATCCCCAGCCGGAGCTGTTCTGAATATCATCCTGTCCTCTTGAGGTGCCATTCTATGCTCAGACATTTTGAATGGAAATGGATCTGGGGCAAGACTTGTCAACATTGTGTATTTACCCTCAACATATCTCAACATGGCTTGCAGACCAGTCGCAAATGTCCGTTTTTGATCCATAGCCGATATGTTGATTCTGGGGCACTGTCCTGGACGACCTCTCACCTTTGGTGGCGTGCTGGTAGGCTAAAGGTGACGAGTACCTTTACAAGACTGGCTGGGTGCGAGCCTTGGTTGACGCTTTTCGGCAAAGTGTTCGTGCCTCACAGGGACCAAACCGTAAATGATGGATCATGAGGCTCACATGAGGATGATGAGGAGGAGTAAGGCGAATCATCCCATAACGAACAATTCAGATAACTGAAATGTTGTGATTAGCATTGAAATTGTGTATAAATATGTATAAATTAGATTTTGCTAGTATTTGCTCGTACCACCTCGTACCCTAAAATAAAAAAAAAATAAAAAAAAACGGAAGGCTTCATATTAGCAACGACGCAAGTCTGCTGTTGTTGGATGATGCCAGGCTGCCAGAGAGTTTTGGTTCGACTTCAGTATTTACCATCATTTACCTAGACAGCAAAAAGAATAGTATGGCTGAACATTAATTAAATTTGATTGACATGATTTACATTGATTTACCCCGAACATTCAGAGGTTCATAGAGGTTCATGGTTCTGGAAATGACCAGTGACCCTTTCGTCATTGGTACCCCAGCCGCAGGTGCCCAAGCCTGTGATGCCTGGGGCCAAATCGCCACGACGTGCGGATCCATAGATTCGAAATGATTCGAAGGTCCATGAGGAATTGAGACCATGCAGAACTCACAGATATCTATGACAACTATCAGTAGTAGTGTTATCAGACTATCTAACTTATAGTGTGTTTCTTTGCTATTTTATATTTGATGATTATCAGAATCTAATAGAATCTATATCTTATTACCATATATACATATACGACATATACTATCATATACACATACACACACACACATTTCACAAATATAAAGAAGCCTGAATATAACCGAACATCTTGATACTAGTAGTATAGGCATTATGCACAGATTCCAACACCTCAAAGCTGAGACTCCAGCAACAAGACGCGAAAGGCAGGCTGGCTCGAGCTTTACAGGCTCATGATTACATGATGGGGCCATTGAGGGAATGTCGCCAGTTCAACCTCCACAAATTAGAGGAAAACCCTTTTTTTCTGAGGGTGGGGTTGATGTGGGGCAACAGCCCAGCTGGCAAATGCTTGTAGCTCTTTGCCTGGTCAACGTAGTGGAAGGCATTGACGTACAGCTGGTTCCAGGCTGCCAATTTGCTTTCCAGAAAGGTGGCATAATGAAGTTGACAGATGTTGCCATTCTAATCATGGTCCAGGTGATCTTTCTAAACACGGCTGCGCCCCTTTGGGGCATCATTGCAGACCGGGGTTGCATCAAGAGGAAGCACATTCTGATGATTGGAGCCCTAGGAGAAGCTACAGTGGCTATACTGATGGCCTTTGTGCCTGGCTTTCCGTTGATGCTTGTCCTTCGAGGGATGAGTGGTTTCTTCATCGCCTGCCTGCGCCCCATCGCCAGTGGAATCGTTGCAGATTGCACTTCTGAGGATCGTCGTGGGAAAGTGTTCTCCTACGTGCAAAGTGCATTCTTGGTGGGCGTGTTTGTCACCACCTTGGTAGCTGGCAATTTAGCCAACCTTCAAGTGGGTCCAATCCCTGGATGGAGGGCACTCTGGGCTCTGAGCGGTGTTGTTGTAGCTCTCATTTCAGTGGTGATAGGAATCTTGATGGTAGAGCCGTCAAGGCAGGTTGACGACTCTGACGGGAAAAAGTGCTGCAGTACAGTGGTGGAAGAGATCTTCATCATGGTTCAGTTCCTGACCATTCCTACCTTTAGCATCATCGTGCTGCAAGGAATCTTTCAAGAACTCCCCTGGACTGTGATTGGGCACAGTTTGCTTTTTTTCAAGCTTTCGGGCCTTGAAGATTGGGAAGGATCGGTGCTAGCATCAGAATGCCCTGTGGTGGCTGTTTTCGGAAGCATCCTTGGTGGTAGCATCGCTGACTTCCTGGCCCAACGCTTTGGATACCAGGGCCGTCCCTTGAGTGCACAGATCAGTGTGGCACTTGCCATCCCTCTGATCTATTTGTGGTTCGCTGGCATCCCTCCAGGCTCCCAAGCGGCCGTCTTCGGTGTAGTCTACTTCATGGTCATTGCATGTTTCGGCCTGGTTGGAACTTGGGCCCATGCAGGAACCAGTCTCCCAATCTTGTCCGACATCGTGCCATCCAAGAATCGCAGCAAAGTCATGGCGGCGGAGAGCGCGCTCGAGTCGTCCATTGCCACGCTTGTTGGGCCCCTTTTTGTGGCAAACTTAGCGAATGCCTTCGGCTACGACTTCAGTCGGCTGAAGGCCGAGAGTAAAGATATTGCCTCTGCCACAGCTCTGGGCCAGGCAATGGCCGCAACGATCTGCATGTCTTGGTGCGTGACGTTCTTTGGATACATCTTCCTTCATATAAGTTACCCTTCACATATGCGAAAGCTCAACGCCCAGATGAAGGCTGAGAAAGCAGAGGCTGAAGCAGCAGAAGAAGCTATCTAAAGAAGAGGTGTAATTGTTCTTTGCTTAAAAGTGTTTGAAAGATATTTTGGCAATCCGTCCCTTCAAATTTTGAAGCCACGCTGTTCCAACTCTGGTTCACCTGGAATGTACGTGGCATTACGTGGCTACACTCTGGAACGGCTTTTTTCGCCCTTCTTTTTTTACCTGGCTTCCTATTTTGTTCCACTTTTTCCAGACAAAACGATGCGTTTTTTTGATTACTCTCTGGAAGAGACTCTCATTAGTAACAAGTACGCATTTTCTGCCAGAATCCTTGATTGATTAGATCATGGAAGGATCCCGCAGATATATTAAAATATAATATACGTGTTTATCTGTTTGGCTGAGAAGCCAGAGTCGTTTTTAGTTCGCGTTCAGAAGGTAAGGTTCAGAACGCCGCAGGCCAAGCAAGTTTCAAGCAGTCTTGGCCAACATGGCCAGGAAATGCCAGGAATATGCCTGGATTTTTAACAAATGTTCAACGGCTGCAAGATACAAAAAGGTCACTGTGAGGTGGCGATAGCCTCATTGAGATCGGATGATGAAAGCTCTTGCATCAATAATTAACTACCAGACATATTACCACTATTTACACTTGGGAATGCAGCTTTCAGTCTGAGATAGTTTCAGGATGTGTCAGGTTCTCTTTCAATCCGTTCAATCCGTTCAATCCGTTCATCCTTCCCGATTCGAAGCCGGATGGACTCCACGAAGCCTCCCGGCAGCAAGGTTTAATGCTCCCGATGTTGCGAGCAAGAACCTCTGAAGCTACTTGAGTCCATCTCCGTAGATCCACAGCAATATCCAATATTGGGGCCCCCCATGCCGATTGGGGCATTTTTTAGGGAGAAGAAACCCAAAGGTGCGGTTGACACCCGGTTCTTGCAATATTCGAAGATATGCGATAATTGGAGGAATTCTATCTCTGACAGGGGTCATTATGAACTTTACAACTGGATCCAAATGCTTCAAGAATTTGGTATGAAGATGAAGGAACAGAGACATGACAGGCAAAGAATTGAGATTGACGTATCACCGCCGAATCCATCCAAAAGGGATCGGATTGAATCTTTTCGCGACATTCCCATCACAATTTCTATAATAAATTGCGACTAAGAATTGGAATATTAATTATATGAATATATATGAATATATAATTATATATATAATATATGTATATGAAAGCCTAAGTTGTCTTACGTACTCGTAGCACTTTGGTGTCTAATGTTACGCACAGACCCCGTGGTTTGCCCGGACTGCAACATTGAGGATTCCCTGTCATCGAACATGAGAAGAGAACGCAGTGTTTTCTGCTTTCGGGTTCGGAGTTTTCAGGGTTTTAGGGTGTTAGGGTTTTAGGGTTTAGGGTTTAAGGTTTTGGGGTTTTGCGGTTTTAGGGTTTAGTATTCGTTGTCTGGGAAATCTCAAGACACTGGCCCTGCGCAGGTTATTGAGCATGTCGAAGGATCATATTGAACTCCATTCTAACCTTGCGGGCAAACCATAGGGTCTTGCCGTAATGTTGGTATGCGAAGCGGAAGAGATGAAATAACCTCAATGATTGAATTTTGAGTGAAGTGTCAGCTGGTATGACCTGTATAGCACGGCATTTTCAGGTACCCAGGATTTCTTGGTATTGCAAACTATTCTGGAATATTCTGGAATATTCTGGATATCTTTATCTTCTATTGTATTGTATGTGGAGATACTGTGTGGAATGGTATATTAAGGCCAATGGTTGGTAATCTAATATATATATATATGGCTGCGTCTTTTTTTAACGCGTGCAGTTTTTAGTAAAGGCAGGAAGTTCGATTTGTGCGAATCATACCCCCGAATCATACCCCGAATCATACCCCCGAATCATACCCCAAAAAATCACGATTATGGATGTTTCTTTTGGGATTGTTTGGGATTGCATTGGCCTTACTAGTTATAATGAGCTAATTGACCAGTGTTGGCCAGAGTGGCGAATCTTCTCCACGCGCAGAGTCTCATCATTATCCCTAAGCTGGCTGGCTCTGGGTGGCTGGCTGGCTGGCTAGGTGGCTGGCTCAATTGCTGCTGCTGGCTATAGGGCTGGCTGGCTGCGTGGCTGGCTGCTTGCTGTGTTGCTGATATGATGAGGCTGATGAGGGGGATGACTCTGGCTGCGGCTGGCTGGCTGGCTGGCTGGCAACCAAACCAAAACTCCGTCGAAGAGGAACATAAGCCTAAGCGTAGCTGAGCTAAAGGTAAATGAGTCCAGAAGAGACGCCGGTAGGCCGGCGGATATAAATCATAGATGTGCATTGAGATTTTCGCATTCTTCATATTCAGGTCCTGTCCAAGGTCGTCTGGCAGGTCGAGCCATTGCAGCCATTGACAAAGTAGCAATCGTAGTAGGTTGACGGTGGGAAAAAGAGTCTCAAGCAACAAAGCTTCCTGAATTCAAAAAAAGATGGGTTTCCGAATTATATCCCGAATCATGCCCGAATCATACTTTAAATTTCCCAATTCTGAACCTTGGTACATTTGCAAGATTAGAACTTGTGTTTTGTGAGCTCTTTTCTTTGCAACCATTCGCCACGGGCTACACTACGCCTCCTGCTGCTTCTGAGAAAAATTCGACACCAGCACCCTGCAGCGTGCAGCAGCACCCTTCACTAGCACCCTTGCAGCACGAGTTGGGTATAGTACGTACCCTCCTTGCAGCACCCTGAAACATTCTAGCTCGACAGCACCCTCAAGCAATACCTATACCCGCATCCGCTCACCAGCATGCCCGCTCTAAAACAGTGTTTACAGCACACACAGCTCTGACAGCAATACCTTCAATCATCACCCTCAGGCAGTACTTGCAGCAACACCCTGAGCGCCACCAGCATCGCTCTAAACTGTATACACCATTCTGACAGCAAAAGCGCTCTACATATGACATAATTACCAACAATTGAAACATTTTCGGGTAAGTATGGGTAAATAATTATACGCGGGGAATACAGGGAAATACTAAATTAATCTCCGCGAATTATACCCACGAATTCTATTCCTTAGTTAAATTTCCCGGATTGAACACGGTATTTTGAAATATACTCATATATATATTTTATATTTATTAAAATATCATGATATTGGGAAATTTACTTATAAAATAATATTATTATTATTATATTAATTAATAAAATAAATTAATTTATTTAAAAAAATCCTAAAATAATATAAATATATAATATTATTATTTTTTTATTAATTATTTTATATTTTAAAAAATAATATATTATTTTATATAAATCGAATATTTATGGAAATTATTAATATATATATATATATTTATAGATAAATATTGATATTATTATTATGTTATTTAATATTAATATAGTTATTTATTATTATTGTATATAAATTTAATATTAATATTTATTATTATTTAAATATTAATATTTACAAATATAAATAATTAATTATAAATAAAAATAATATTAATATTTAATATTTTTAATTTAAAAAAATATTATTACATAAAATGGGACGCCTGTCGAAAAAGTGGGCGCCCCTGTCGGAAACCCGATACTTGAACCCGGAATTGATTCAATATATTATGTAATTATGCCAAAAGTCCCAAATTTTCCGGAAATTTCGGACGAAACCTTGAATTTTCACGGAAATTTGGCGATTTAGGAATTTCCTAAAGTGGCAAATTTTCCGGAAAATTGGTGCTTCGGGATTTTGACTGAACTGCGAAAATTTCCCGAAAATTGGTGCTTCGGGAGGTCGACTTAACCGCGACTTTTGGCAGAACAACTCGCATCGCAATGCCTGATTTGGGGGTACCCGAATTTTAGGACAACGGGATGCTTGTCGAAAAAGTGGGCACTCCCGTCGGAAACCACGTATTTATAGCCGGAATTGATGCAATATACCAGTAGTACCGTACAAGGCGGTGGCGGAAGTTTCAAAAATAGGAAACCTATAGGAGAGATTGGTTGTTGTGAATCCGGGATGGCAGAGCGAATCCACTGATGGACCGAAAGGTGCTTGAGGTCTCCTCTCTTTCT
>Ga0126342_10016132_pt1 | contig 13044 bp, 7 predicted proteins | sample Cyp1metagenome_FD_92528 | JGI IMG/M metagenome (GOLD analysis project Ga0126342, IMG submission 92528) | Coral microbial communities from Lord Howe Island, Old Settlement Bay, Australia - Cyphastrea 1 metagenome | ecosystem: Host-associated > Invertebrates > Cnidaria > Coral ... | reverse complement strand
CTCTCTCTCTCTCTCTCTTTCTCTCTCTCTCTCTCTCTCATTCTCTCTCTCTCTCTCTATCTCTCTCTCTCTCTCTGTCGTGTTGTGGCAAATTTCCTTCGAACAATGTCATATGTTGGAGGGGTTATTTAGCAATTTAGCGATAACCTTAGCGATAACTCAGCGATAACCATTTGTTGCACTCGGTTCCCTGGCCAAGCCATAGAGCCATTTCCACAACTTTAGAAAGAACATGAAAGGACATGAATGCAAAATGAAAGGAACATCTGTGCAAATGAAAGGAAGATGAGAGGACATGAATGCACATTGGAATGAAACTGAAAGGAATATGAAAGGAAAATGAATGGACATGAATACCAATGAAAGGAACATGAAAGGAAAACAAAAGGATATGAATGCACAATCGGAAGATGCATGCAAGTGAAAGGAAAATGAAGGAACATGCATGCAAATGCATGCAACACGAAAGGAACATGAAGTGTTGCCGAAGCACCGGAAAGCAACAAAACAACTGCTCAATCCATTTCCGAGCCTGTTTAGGAATGGATTTTGATGATTTTGGCTTCAGAAGTTGGATCTCGAAAATGCGAACATGCCACAAAAGCCTGGAAGCGATACAGGGCCCCCAACAGCGATATGGCCATAACAATAGCAACTACTCAGATGTAGATTTTGACGGGAGCTCACATGAATTCACATCCTATCACAAGACGTGCATCCCAGACATCATATGTGATTTATCAAACACATAATAAAACAACCAGGAATAATCAGGATTTTTTACTGCGGATATTTCATACAAACTAATGTATTTCTTGATGTATTTCATATAATTTCATGCATGATTCTTCCCAACTCACTAATCCTCCGCTCATTCGAATCATTCAAAGCCAGGTCTTCTTTGGGAAGATGATCGCCCTGTTGAAAGCCGGTGCCATCACTGGGCCATGGTGTTTTGGCCCGAAAACCAAAGCGTTGTTAAACATGTGGAAAAGCCATGCAAGGTGGTGCCCCCCCAGTTATAAATGGGTTATAACCCCATGAAAACTACCGTAGTTCGATATATATCAATATATCACCAACAAAAATCAACAAAAACCAAAGCAAAATTGGACTTATTTGCACCAACTTTGCGATCCACCCTGTGGTTGTTTCGGAAAATGATTGACTTTCATGGTGGCTTTTCCACATCTATGTTTACAGGAAGGTAATCGGAATGGAAGATTAGGAGGTACCCTTCACTGAATGTACTATTTAGAGACGATTTACCTTGAAAAAATAGGGGTCGTCCATAGCCATGTTAGTTTACTGGAGGGTACCTTAATTAAGCTTCAACGATTTGTCATCCCTTTCTAATTTGTGAATTGCAATTTGAGGCTATACACGGCCATACTATACTACATTAAAAGTGGACAAACTCAATGAGTGATGTCCATATGAGTTAGGCTCAATTTGAATGTTTTGAGACTAAAGATGATTAAAACAATAAAAAACACACACCATTTTTGACGGTCTATACCACTCATAAAAGTGGTGATGCCTTGGGGATGGTTTATGGCATTGTTTTAACCACGTTAAAGATTCTTAAACAATACCAATTGTGCAAGTTCAACATGTTTTTGAATAACCCTCCGGTTTCATGCAACATGACAGTTCGGAGAATCCCCCAGTCAGTTCGATGGTTTCCCAGTAAGTTTGATTAACACCTTCATTTATACTGGTTGGTGGTTTGGACCATGAATTTCATTTTTCCATATATTGGGAAGAATCATCCCAACTGACTAATATTTTTCAGACTGGGCGGCGGGGACGTGTCAACTACCCCGGCGCTGTCCGATAACCAGTGATAACCAGTAATATTTTTCAGAGGGGTTGAAACCACCAACCAGTATAGGTCAGGGATTTCCGATTCATTTGTGAATACGGGAAGGGTAAAACCATATCAACATGTAGAATGTAGAGACCAGTGACCACCTATGAAGATGAATATGGCAAACGGCCATAACAAATTGGATACAACATGACAACCATGATACAAGGTGGTACCCCCAAACCGTAGCTAAGTTGGTTCATAACTCCGGGAGCCGGGAGCTACGGTTCAGTAAAAAAAAATACGAATACAGGGTGGTGCCCCATAGTTAGCTAAGTTGGCTTATAAGTGCAATAACTATGGTTTATAGATTATATATCGAACTAGTTTTCATGGGATTACAACCCACTTATAACTGGGGGAGGCACCACCTTGTATGGATTTGTCTAAACATGGGACTCCAATGTACGGCCACTTTGATAGGGAAGCTGCGGGTCAACGATGCGAATCGCAAGCTTTTCCGACAGTCACATACAATAAGAGAATACAAGAGAAAACTGTTGATGTCATGCACAGTTCGATCGATTCATTGGTTGAAATTAAACACACCTGGAGAGGCGAAAACCCGCAATACCATGTGGGTAATCAACATATTCATGATGTTTACCAGAGCACCCAGGTTTTGACCCACAACCATATATATATATATAATAGCCATGGTGAATAATGGATAAAGTAAGGTTAAAAACCATAGTAAGTATAGCTGGTTAATATGAATTGTAACTTATAACTGGTTGGTGGTTTGGAACATGAATTTTATGACTGTCCATATATTGGGAATGTCATCATCCCAACTGACAAACTCCATCATTTTTCAGAGGGGTAGGTTTTCCACCAGCCAGTATATATAATATCATAAAAGGACATGTTTGTTCCATCATCATACAAAGTCCCAGCCAGTCTCATTTATGATGGGAAACCCAATGCCATAAACCTACCATTTGGGCGTCAATGAAGATGACTTGGGGATGACTTATGAAATTTGGGTTCACCAAAATCTTTTGTCCCCTCGGCACTTGAACCATGACTCGGCCCTTCAGTTATGGCCCTTATCAGTTATAAATGGGTTTATTTCATGATATATAACCAACGGATCTCAATTAGTTATAGGAGTTATTTCATTCCATGTATATCTGTTAATTAAGAGCCAAAACTGATTAAGGACCAAATGTGCCTTCTACGTGAACAACTGGCTCTGCGGCAATCTCTTCGAGATGCATTTCATGAAGTGACTGGACTTGTGCAGTTATGGCCATTTACCAAGTATAACTGGTTATAAATGGGATTGTACATTCTATAAATGGGGTTATAATTACTTATAACTGATAAATGGCCATAACTGTGAAAATGGGTTGATGCCTGGGGACAGGCGAAAAAACCCCGGTGGTGCTCCCCAGAAAAGACGTGATTTTTCACCTTAAGAAAGTCATGGGGGAGATCATGGGATTTTTACAAGTCGTGAGGCCCCCAGCCAGGATAGCTAAGCTGGGGCCTACATAACTCCAATGTCACAAACTGGTTTATGGTACGCAAATAACGAACGAGTATTCCTGGGGCGAATCTAAACCAACGTTCACATCACTGGGGGGCCTCACATTGTAGCTGATTTATGATAATTCGCTAAGTCGATTTATAAGTCTAATAACTCATAGTCAGGACTTGTGGTAGATAGGGTTATGAGTTATGAACCAACTTATAATGGGGGGCACCACATTGTAGGAACATGATGGGATACAATCGGGAAAAATGGAGGATGATCAACCATAAGATTTTTGAGGTACACCATTTCAGGCAGACCTATCTCCGTTTCGAGAGAGAACTGTTCCACAGAGTTCAAATATAGGATTTCACAAGAGGATAAGGTAGATATATACCCAGAAAAAAACAAAAACATTCAATATCTGGTTGGTGGTTTGGAACAGTTGTTATTTTTCCATATATTATGGGAATAATGATTCCAATTGACTAATATTTTTCACAGGGGTTGAAACCACCAACCAGATATAACATTGTAGCAACAACCAGAAAGCAAATACATAAGATTGGTGCATTTGTGGGGTGGGTTTCGAGAAGCATATACTGTAGCATGGCATCCATAGCTTCTGCATGTCAAAGAATCATAGTAGGCATCGAAAGATCAAGCAGGTTCATTTGGTTTGCAGGCTTTGTTCCCCCTCCTTGTTGGTTATCTTTCTGGTTTGTATTACAAGTTTGTATCCCAATTTTTGTTGGTGATATTACTAGAAGGCAAGAAAAATGTGATCGATTATATATAAATATACACAATATAATATTATATAATATTTGGTGATACTAGATTATATATATAGAATATTATATTATATGATTTTATATTGTTGGTGATAAATAGAAACGGGCGATGCCGGGACTTTAGGTTTTTAAGGTTTATGTAGTGATTTTGGGATCCAGGATGATCTAGGCTGAATATTATTTCGGAAGATTAAAACAGTGGCTTTGCGCAGGATGTTTGAACGGTAAGGGATAGCAATTGCGTACATCCCAGCATGGTTCACACCACAACCAAGACTTACATCCTTAGGTTTCTTGATTTAAGATGTTTAAATTCAAAATTGTTGCTTTAAGTTCAATCAAGTTGCACTCCCTGATTTGTTGGTTTAGTGCCCTTGTTTGCTGGTTAAATCCCTGTTTTTGCTGCTCAAATCTTTATATTTCAGGATAACTTATAACGATCTCACTGTTCTCACTGGAATAATGGTTAATAATTCGGTTAATATCATTTTTAAAAACAACAAAAACAACGATTTTTACTTGATTATTACTTAATAATTCACTGGAATTTTGTTCTCACTGTTCTCCCAACGTTTCAGGGGAGTGAAATACAAAAAAAAAGAAACATACAATGTGAGGCCCCCAAGATAGCTAAGTTGGTGAACATAACTCCAATTTCACTATGGTTTATGGTACTTATAACTATAGTTACTGGGGCGAATCTAAACCAACTTAGCTATCTTGGGGGCCTCACATTGTACCAATCATGGTTAATCATGTTTAATGGGTTATATTGGTTAACAATGGTTAATCATGGTTATGATAATGGTTAAAAGTGATTAATAACCATATGATCACATCTTTGCCAAAACAAGTTGCGCTGCATCGGGTATCTCCGTCCCGTCCCTGTCCGTCCCATCGGACCTGAGGAGTGGTGACAGATATGCTGGGGCGCCTGGAGTCGACTTCTTCGTACGCCATGAAGGAACAAAAAAAAACAGAAGGATGGTGACTTAATGGGATTTAACGGAGTTTAACGGGGTTTATGGTGACTTAATGAGGTTAAAAATGGTGACTAAATGGGATTTACTGGGATATACCCTCTGGTAATTTGTTACATATAGCTATTGACAATGGCGCATGTTTAGTCGATTTACCTGTTAAAGACGGTGATTTTCGATAGTTATGTTTGTTTAGCAGAGGGTATTGGATTGATATAAATCGGGTAAAACAAAAATAAACCATCCCCGGGCCCCAAATCACCATTGTTATAGGTGCTATGGTTGCCATTTCCAAATGGGCGGTTTATGGTATTGTTTTACCCACATCATTGGATTATATTGGATAATAACAAGGCAACATGATCTATCAATTAGACAAACGTTGAAATGGGATGAGATTGGAATGATGGGATAATGATGATAATGGAATACGATCATCCCCAAGCAGAAGGTTAGGTAGTTTGTTTTGAACATAAATGGAAACTACCCCATAACCCTCAAAAGATTACCTTTTTTGGACTACCAAAGGTTGACCATGGAAGGAACATTTGTCGAATACACTGCAAACCTGGATTTTTGCCATCAAACATGGTGGCAGAATGGGACGTGATTGGAATCTCATGGGAATTTTATATATGGATCACATAAACTAATCACATCCCGTTTTGCCACTATACATATATTCATATGTTAATATATATATATATAATATGTTACCCTTCGGAAGATACGTGGGATCAACAATGGGATCAACGATGGGATCATACGTGGGAGATGGCTTTGGCCTTGCGAACAGGTGTGTTTGATAAAGGGAACGGGATGATTTTCCAGATAGAAAAGCAACTGTAAAAAATGTAAAAATGTGCAGTTATGGCCTAACTAACAGCTATTTTTTTTATGAGTTTATAATGATATATTGGCTTCCTGCTTTTAAAGTCTTGAACATATGGATATTCTATGGATATTCTATGGGATATTCTATGGATATTCTATGGATATTCTATGGATATTCTATGTGTATTGCGAAAAAATATGATCAAACCTCGGTTCGTCGTTTATTTTGCTGTAAAACACACATTTCATAGGGCCATTAGGCATCAACAATGGCAGGAGGGGGCTGATGGTGTGTCTGTGTGGACAATGACGGAGAAGGTCATAGCCTAATATATCCAATTATAACTGTGGTTACACCATTTCATGAGGGTCGATTATTGTTCCAACTTCTAACCATACATGTGTTTTTCCCACTGGTTGGTTAATTTATAGAGGGTCTTTTTTAGAATCCATACTGTAGGTAAATGATCATACATGATCACAAATAGTATAACAAACTGACTCATCTATTTTTTCCAAAAGGATACGATTGGTTCCAACATGTTCTAACCCGGTTCTGGCTCTTACTCGGCGCAGGTCCACTGTAAAACAAACATGGCAGATGGCCATATTGAAAGTCGTTCTTCGGGGGTGCATGCCACAGCGAGTACATGGCTAATGAGCACATTATACCTCATTTATATGTACCATCCGAACCCAAAGTCTACAAATTTGCAGTACTTTGATGAAAAGATCGTCTTTTGAGCATATTTCATAAAAAGTTCGTCTTTTTGCCAAAAGTTCGTGTTTTTTTGAAAATTGCTGAAAACCTCATGTTTCCTTGGTTTTGGAAGTGATCTTAAAAGGTATACCTGGATAATTTTGATGTTTATCCTGATGCATTCTTATTTTCCACGCCATTTTGTATCTATTATGTGTCCTCATCTTTAATTAGTCCCATCTATGATGTCCACAACACTACAGTATAGTGCCAGGAAACGAGGAAACAGCCCCAGCGATCAGTCATTACAACTTTCATCGTGTTCATGGTGCCCAGATAGCTGTATTTCTGGGACCCGTAGAAAACCCGTACTAACCCGTAGAAAACCGTAGAATCCCGTAGTGCAATTCGAAAAGATCGTTTTTCCAAACGTTTTGGAAAAAAAATCGACTTTTGCTAACCCGTAGAAAACCCGATTTTTAGCCGTGGAAACCCGTAAAAACCCGTCCGCAAAAATATTGGATTTTAATAGTTTTTAAGGGGCCTGGCATAATGTGCTTCCGGTAGGTTTTTTGGCCTTCTTAGCATGTCTCATAGCTTCAAATTCGATGGTCGCAATTATTATGACATTTTATGACTATGTGCAGGTAAAACAAAGAAGTGGATTGTATCCTGTCAAAATGCAATAAATATCTAATCCAGGATGTTCACAGCATTTTGATGGTATGTTGGTATATTTGGCACAGTCTTGGAAATAGCTGATTTCCAAAAGTTCGGCTTTTTTGGGAACAGATATTTTTTTCCTAGGTGTCTGCGATTTCAAGGGTTTTGGGATCCCATGGTATGTATATATAATATAATATTATTATGTGTATATATATTTATATTTGTACATGTCGTACATGTATATATATATATATATGTATGTATACATATTATATATATATATGTGTGTGTCAGGGGCAGTCAGGCCTTGGACCATTCCCAGCTGAACACCTTCGAACGAACTCAGCTGCTGCTTCTTGGCCCCGGGGGAGCTGGTCTCGAGTGGAAGGCTCAAGGTGATGGCGTTATCCATCAATGTTTACCCCCAACATGATGGGTATTTAACCAACAAACATGGGGGTACAAACATGGGATTTAATGGGAGTTTATTTATGGTGACTTAATGGGATTTAATGGGATCAAATGGGTATTTACCCTCTGGGAAACGTTTACATAACTATTGAAAATCACAGTTTTTTTTAGGTAAATCGGTAAATCAACTATTTCTACGGACCATTTTCTATGTCGCAAAGTGTAAACGTTTACCAGAGGATATTCATGAATGGCGGGGGCCCATATGGGAGGTGTCTATTTCTTTGGGTGTATGGGATGACCAAACCAGCTCTGCCAAGCTGGTTAGCTAACCGAGTGGGTACTTTAATACCAATGGGGGTACAAACATGGGATTCAATGGGAGTTTATGGTGACTTAATGGGACTTAATGGGATTTAATGGGATCTAATTGAATCTGTTGCAATGTGAGGCCCCCCGTTGTGATGTGAACGTTGGTTTATTATAAGCCCCAGGAAGACTAGTTCGTTATTTGCGTACCATAAACCAGTTTGTGACATTGGAGTTATGTGAAGCCCAACTGAACGCGTTCTCTTGGCCGGGGGCCTCACTATATTGTATAGGTGATAGAGCCAATCGTTAACCTAATGAAATGTTAGGTTACATACCCTCTGGTAAACATACAAAAAGCTATTGAAAATGGCCCAGTCGAAATAGTGGATTTTCCCAGATATAAAATCGTTATTTTCCATAGTTATGTAAACGTTTACCAGAGGGTAAATCAGTTCAGATTCTTATGTTTCAACCACTTTTGGTTGGTGCTTTGGCACATGTTTTTTTTCCACATAGAGCTGGGAATGTCATAATCCCAACTGACGAACTCATACTTTTCAGAGGGGTAGGTATACCACCAACCAGACTTCAATACCTTTGTTTGATAGATGGAAACCTATATTTTCCTACATGTTCCTTGTTTCTTTCCCAAAAACAAACATGGGGTTCTCCCTTTGCCACTGGCCCCTAGGTCTATGTTGGTCGAGCTCATTCAGGGCTGTTTGGCGCGGCATGGCAAATTCCGCATGAGGCGCGGCTGGGCAGGGCGTGGCAGGGCAGGGCGCTTGCCCAGGTTTTTGGCCTGAAAAGGGTGGACTACTTGGAGGATCGAACGAAAAAAAACTGGGAAATTCATGGTGATGCAAGGTGGTGCCCCAGTTCGTTAGCTAAGTTGGTTTACGAGTGCTATATCTAGGCAGAATCTAGAGTTTATATCTATAGTTAATGGGGATGATAAACTAACATTCACATAACCGGGGGGTACCACCTTGTGGGAATATAACTGAAAATGGTAGATTGTAGTGGGATCATAGTGGATCCAAAAGGGATTAAACCCAGAAAATGATCGCATTTCATGGGAAGATGATGGGATTTAACCAACACTGATGGGGCAAGATGGGATTGATTGGGAATGAATGGATGACCATGGGAACTTGGGGATATATAGTGGGGATGAATGGGAACTAGTAGGTATGCAACCTGTGATTCACCCACTGATAAGTGGAGATTTTAGGTTATCCCCGGGGTTTCCCATGAAAAATGGCGAGATATAATGAGTATAGTATGACTGATTGGTGGTTTGGAACATGTTTTTCCATATATATATATATATGTATATATATAATATAATATATAATATATAATATAATATATATATAATATATAATATAATATAATATAATATAATGTAATATAATATAATATAATATAATATATATAAATATTGGGAATAATCATCACAACTGACGAACTCATATTTTTCAGAGGGGTAGGTCAACCACCGACCAGGAACCAGGTGTATCTCATTTATTCCATGATTTCAGGGGTGTATCCCATGAAACCCCACTTTTTTATATCCCCAATTTATAATCATGTAATATCTCAAGATATCCCAGGGGGTTACTATGAAACATGGGGAGATATACTCAAGATACCCTCTGGATAGGTAAATCATCGAACTAAATGCTGTATTTTTCAATAGCTATGTTAAATTACCAGAGGGTACTCAAGATAATAGTTCTGTAATATTGGTCTTGTAATAATGGTTTGATAATGGCATATTTCGTGGGATATGTAATGGATCTAAGAACATATGGGGCTGTCCCCGGCAGTTAAATCAAACATTGTGGTATGCCCCATAGTTAGCTAAGTTGGTTTTGAAGTCCAATTTCGCTATGGTTTTTGTTGGTGATCTATCTATAGTTAATGGGATTATAACCCATTTATAACTGGGGGGGCACCACCTTGTAGAATTGGGATATAAATCTGGATGAACCATACCAACCTCACGTCCTTGCGTCACTGGAGTGATGCGCTTAGTTTAAACGTAGGCTTCTTGTATCCTCCACACGGACTAATCATGAGTTTGCCATTTTGGTATACCCCAGTACAGGTCAAATCCATTTTCTGCAAAGGAAATTGAAGTGAACAAAGATGCATTTTGCCCCAATCAAAATGATCAATGACGTCCAACATGAATGATGTCCTGTTGGCCAATGTGTGATTAACGGAGGATTTGAAGTGATTTGTAAAACCCATCATAAGCCTACACCCACCATCAACAACTACATGCTGCAACTACAATTTCCCCCCATATCAGGTGTCTCAAAAACCTGTTTGTTTGATTTGTTTGAAAGATGGGTATACCTAGAAATCCACAGGTCAATCACACTGTTTCCCAATTGAACAAAATGCATCAAAATGCCTTATTTTTTTTACAATTGCGTTTGCAGTAGCTTCCATTTCAGAGCAACTCCAATAGGTCATGCATCCTTATGTAACATTATTTACCCTCTGGTAAACAAACATAGCTATTGAAAATGACCATTTATAGTGGATTTACCCATTAAACATGGTGATTTTCCATATTTATGTTAGTTTACCAGAGGGTAATTCCCCGCCCAATATACATTGTGATACATTATGAGTATGCATCCCCACCAATCCATCACTTTGGAGAAGCCCAAAGCATAGACCCCTAGAATTTTCTTCGGCCAAATCCCAACTGTTTTTACGGTGCAACAAGCAAGTCATGCTGGCTGCATTTTTAATACATGCCCAGCCGCCTGTGAACATGTTGAACTTGTATCTTCAAAATTTCGACCACCTATTCCATGATTAGATGTTGTTGCTGCCTGTTGGAGCCCCAAAATTTGTCCTTTGGACGCCTTTGGACTTTGAACATCTTTGAACCAACCAACCCCACCATGTTGATCCTCATGGTTCACATGTAATGTGGGTAAAACAATAATAAACCATCCCCAATTTCACCATAAATAGGTGGTATGTTTACCATTTCCAAAATGGGTGGTTTTCTGCGGCACAGGATGGTCGAAGTGATGTTGATCATGGGCTTTGAACGTGCCATGCAGGTGCGCCCGAAGCGCGCTGAAGCCTTTTGACCAGTCTCTCCAATTGGGATTGGATAGTGAGATATGAAGAGCCCATGGTGAAACTATGTGATCTATGTGAATCGTATCTATATTATATATATATATCTGGGTAAATTATAACGACCTCACTGCGACCGAACCCTGGAACCATGGTCAATAAGGGAAATCATCCCCAAATGGCCGAACGATTCAGGTTAGTGAAATATGATAATTTACCCAGATAGATCATTTTCCAGCATTTTCCCATGACAACCTTCATTTAGTTTGGTGATTTCCCAGCTTGCTACTGTTGGTTTTTCTTGAACCAATCCAGATTGATTCCAATCCCATTTCATGATGGATTTTTACATTGCCCAGCTCCTATTAGCCGTGTAGCCTCGTGTAGCCTTTGGCAGCCGTGTTGGTGACCCGAATCTATGTTGCTACAAGGTGGTACCCCCAGAAAAATGCTTGTTGGTTTATAATCCCCATTAACTAGTTCGATATAACCTCCAGATTCAGCCTAGGACCATAGGACTTACAAAACACATTTTGCTAACTGTGGGGCACCACCTTGTAGAAATAGTGGAATTCAAGCAAATTGAGATTTGACCAGCAGAAATATAGTGTTTCATGGTGTTATAAAATGCTTGACATGTTCAATCCAACACAACAATGATCCCGAATCAACTTTCATAGTCTTTGGAGAGACCACCACCCAGACATGTCAAACTTTTTTCAATCTCATTCTACCACTAGTGGTTCGATTCCTGCAATGGAGGGGAATTGTGGCCACAAAAAACAGGCTGAACGTCACTACAATACATTACAATACTACATATCACTGCCCCCATTCGACCATGATTTTCCCATTCATCATGCACCAGTTTTAACGGTAAGGCTCTATCCCCTCAATGAATATCCATAGAAACAAATCGTTAAACAAATAAATCAACATTGATCTGGGTAAATTATGATATTTCAAACAACCTAAATTAAAGCCATTTGGGGATGATTTGCCTTATTAACCATGATTCCAGTGAGGTCGCAGTGAGGTATACACATAGTCCAGATTGATAATTGATCATCATTTATCAGGAAAGATATTATTGGGATACACATAGTCCATATTAATATTGATCCCACATACGATGAACACGTGCTTCCAGGAGGGCAGTCCGCTGATGTTTTCCTCGGTGTTTTCCAGGTTTCCACGGTATTTTCGGCATCTTTTTGGATGTTGAAATCCAAGGTATCCTCGGGTAAGTTCGCATAGACCCTGAAAATGTTACCCATTTGTAGTGGAAACTCATTTTCCAACTCCTACCTGCCAGGGTCTATGGAAATTTACTGGAGGGCAATATATAGCAGCACCAGGTATCCATTTTTGGGTGTATTCAAAGAATCAGTGCTCATTGTTCTCCCCACACCGCGCACCGGCGTTTGATTTCTCACCCCGGCCTGTTGAAAAAGGTGCGCCGCGGCCTGTTGAACGTGAACTTCCATGAGAACGGCCATGCGCTTCATAGTCTCACGTTGGGATGCCTTGGAACGGGAGGGAGTCACTGGATGGGCCAAGGTCAGTTGCTTGACTGATTTTATCAGTTGAAAGGCACATTGATTATGGTCACTTTTATCAGTTGAAAGGAACATTGATTACGGTCACTTTTGTCAGTTGAAAGGAACATTAATTATGGTCACTCTTATACATCAGTTGAACGGGACATTGATTATGGTCACTTTTATCAGTTGAAAGAAACATTGATTATGGTCACTTTTATCAGTTGAAAGGAACATTGATTATGGTCACTTTTATCAGTTGAAAGGAACATTGATTGTGGTCACTTTTGTCAGTTGAAAGGAACATTAATTATGGTCACTCTTATACATCAGTTGAAAGGGACATTG
>Ga0126342_10016131_pt1 | contig 13044 bp, 14 predicted proteins | sample Cyp1metagenome_FD_92528 | JGI IMG/M metagenome (GOLD analysis project Ga0126342, IMG submission 92528) | Coral microbial communities from Lord Howe Island, Old Settlement Bay, Australia - Cyphastrea 1 metagenome | ecosystem: Host-associated > Invertebrates > Cnidaria > Coral ... | reverse complement strand
TCCGGCAGCATTTGAGAGCTCAGGAGACAAAAAGGTGATTGCAGTCTGAGGTGCCCTTAGCCCCTCCAGCTAGATCATTTGCAGCCATAAGCTCCTCGTGCCTTGGGCTTTGATCCGCTTGCATATATTATATATAATCGTCAGCCATCAACTAACCAAGAAATGGAAACCAAGATTGAGGATTCTGTATGATTCACGTTGTGTGGGGGTATTCCAGCAGCTGGCGCATTCGCCAGGATCTCATCTCTATGAGAAAGTTTGTTGAGAAGATGAACAAGGAGTTTTCGTTGGATGCCGACCGCCGGACCGCTTCATTCTGAGACAGATGGAGCTTTCCTAAGATATGGGGTACCCCCTAAATCATCCAAAATTAGACCAGGTGTTCAGCTTGTGTAGGAATCTGCATGAATGTTAGTGCAATGTATTTTGCAGCATCACTCCAACATCAAGGACGGCAAAGTGACTCAAATGCAGAGAAGACGTTGTCGAAATGGTGGCTCCCATGGTCTCTCCACTTTCGGTATTGTCCCGATAAATAATGATTATTCTAAGATTCTATGAATAAAGATGATTATCATCGATTATCCCATTTATAGATCTACATCATCTACATGGGATAATAATCTATTATCTATATATAAATAGTATAAATACATCATTATTCCATTTAATTTCATAAGTATTGATCATGATCATTGTAATCTCACTTATTGTCCTATCATTATGCCATTTATAGATAGTAGATTATGATGATTATGGTTATAGTATGTTATAAGTTATAGTGCTATGATTATCCCAAAGCTCATACCATAAAGGCCTCGTTCTAGAAGTCGTCACAGCCTAAAACCATCGTTTTCGCCACACGGGATTTATCCTACGGGTACTCCATTGGGTACTCCAAGTAGCCCCTGGCACGTGGGTTTCCAGAACATCCCAAGGAAATAGTGGAACATACAGGAAAATCCTGGGTTTTATATATGGGAAACTTTTTGGGACAATATTTCTGCAGGACTCCAGGAGAATCATCGAACTAAACTACCAAGTCCATTGCCACATTGAATTGCTGGAGGAAAGTTGTAACCAATGATTTCAAGTTGTCAAGATTGGACTTGATGGCTGTGGGACGAACGCACCGTGTTCTTTTCGAGGTCAGAACCAAGCCGCCCAAAAGCCGTTGCACGTTTTCTCAGTCGTTTCCCAGGCTTTTGATGCTTTTGATCTATGCAAGTTTCGTGTTTCAGGAGGTTCGGAAGGACCTGAACCAAGTGAATCAGCATGTTCTACAGATTGCAGAGGTTGTCAAGGACGTGCTCGGGGTGGACCTTTGGATGGGAAACCCCTCTAAAGATCAGCGGAGCCATCAGAAGACTGGAATTCTGAAGGCCTAGGACCTGATTCGTATTGATTCATCGGCGATTTATTCATCAATTCTTTGGATTCCGAACTGATTTTCCAGACACATCTCCAAATTCCAAATCAGAATCGCACAGTTTCAAAAAAACACACCACAAAACTACGGATTCCACATTTTTAGAATTTTTAGATATGTTTTTTTTTTTTAATGCGGGATCCCAAGGTGCATGGGTTTCAATACTGAATCATGGTCATCCATGACTTGGATGATTTGGGGGTACCTCTGTTTATAGGAAACCTCCATAAATCAATATATATATAGTAATATATGGTGTTAGTCAATCATCAATAATTAATTATCATACCACTATCATCAACCACCATTACCATTTTATAGTATTACCATTTATAATAACCATCATCATTAACCACTATCAATCATTGATTATTTTAAATACCCTCTGGGAAACTAACGTAGCTATGGAAAATCACCATTATTAGTGGGAAAATCCACTATAAATGGCCATTTTCAATAGCTATGTTAGTCATTACCAGAGGGTACTCCCATAGAACCATGACCATTCTCCAGGAGATTCGAAGCCCAGCAGCCTTCGGAACGGTGCTGCAGACTCGAACGGTGACGCCCGAGGCCGAGACGCCCGAGCCCGCGCGGCTTTCCGCGGCGCAGATCGCGGCGATGGCGAAGCCAACGCCGGAGATGGCGTCGCCTGGCCATTCGAAAGCCCTGTGCTTGGGTTGACCTCTGGAAAACTAGCAGTTTGCTATTGAAAAGCCATAGAAATAGTTCTTTAACCCATTAAAATGGTGATTTTACATCGTCATGTTAACCGGAGGGTATTGATGCTTAATTATGATGATAAATAGACATTAATAAACAATTGGAGAGACAGCGAGAAACAAGAATCAATGGTTGGATGTAATCATTCAACAATAGACCAATCATGAGTACACCATCCCCAATGGTTGGATATGGTTGGATTTTTACACGTTCATAAAGAAAAAATAGACATTGATAGTGGACAACCCACACATAGACATTGATAAACCATCCCCAAGATATGGGTATGGATCAATACCTATTAATACCATTTTTAATGGGATGAACATCCATTTACCAGCTATTTTGATGTTCACCAGGGGTACAAGGTTTTGACACACTGCCATATAATATAAAGCAACTTGATGATGTAAAATGACTCCAAATGCTTGGTGAATGGGATGGCTTTTAAAGGCCTACGACATTTAATAGGGTTTATACGTGGGTTTTACGAACCAACACACACACATGTATATTTGTGTATAATATACTGTATATATATACATTCATTATTATATATTATATGCATATAATATTGAAATATATTGAAGATGATCATCATCCATTGTGGGAATCCCATTCTCAACCAACCAGAAAGGGATGACGGAGGGTTTGGTTTAACATGGCTGGAAAATGCTGGAAAATCTTAGGTTTTTGATGGGAAAATACGGGAGAATCATCGATATGTGATTGCCCATGTGATTGCCCATTGCCTTGTTTACCCTCTGGTAAACTAACATAGCTATTGAACATGGCCATTTATAGTGGATTTTCCCATTAAAAATGGTGATTTTCCATAGCTATGTTAGTTTACCAGAGGGTAATCACTGGGGGAATGGATCGTAAATTTCGACCCAGGCAACCACAGCTTTTAAGACTCATCCCCAACAGGTTGTTGGGGCCTGGGGGACTGATGAGCGCGGATGGGGCGGCGGATGGGGGCGGATGGGGCAGGTTTCCAATGGACATGAAATGGACATTTTGGATATTGCAACGGGCCTTTTCCTGTTTCGCATATGCGGTTTTCTCATGCCTGCGAAGATGAGAAAAAAGAGGGTGCAAAGACAGGCGCTTTCAAAAATTACTTGTCTTCACGTCATTGACCATGGCTTTCTCTCAGAGCATTTCAAGGGCTGTCAAGCCATGAATGTCAGGAAACCATTCCCACTTTGATGCTGTAAGGTCCATGGCGGGCGAAAAGCAGCGGGATGTGTCTCCCGTGCCCCTGCGCGCCCATATGCAAGCGAATCCAGCATTCCGAAAAACCACACCGCCCGCGGCCCTAGGGAACAGGATTTGATGGGGTCGATTCCGAAAAGTGCCCAAGCCTGAGCCTTTTTGGGGCAGCTCTGGTTCCATCCGCCTCAGGAATTACCATTCTCAAAGGGCTCAAGCTCAAAATGTTGGACACGAAGGTGCCATACCAGCCATGCCAGTGCATGCCAGATCTGATCTGAGTGATTCGCATAGCTCTGCAGTAAGCTCCGTTGTCACCATCTATGCAGGTGCCCAAACCCACGCGGGCAGCAAGAGATTTCCAGAATTGGACGGCAGCCTGCCGCAAAAATTGCAAGAAATGCAGGACCACTCAGTATCCATGTGCATTCCATGTGCTTTGGCAGATTCAAATTCAAGTCCTGAGATTGGTCTGAAACTGATTGATCATCAGGACATCCTCGGCGAGCTCATGGCGGGCCCTTATGCAGGCCAAGATAGGGGACTAGTTGCAATCTTCATAGCCGCAACTGGCTGTAACATATCAATTTGATTCAACTTGCCTAATGATTTTCCATTGTGTAGAATCACATGGCATAGAGGTATAGTATGGAAACGCCTCTGCACATGACTGCAGCATACGTCCACACTTAATTTTGTCGATACACCTACATCATCTACATCACAAACACATACATAAAATAATACTAATATGATTTAATATGTATATGTACGATTATGTACGCATATATATATATGTTTATAATTGTATTTATTTTACAATCATATATACGTATATAGCACATATATTAATATCAGTACATGGCACAATCTATATATGTTATCAATAAGACACCCTCGCCACCGTCCAGTCGGCCCCCGCGTCGAAGACCGCAACGAAAACGGGGCCGGCCCGCCTTTCGGCGGCCCGGGGGAGGTGCCTTGGCGTATCGAAGGTTTAGTGAATCCCGGATGTTTTCATTGGTTTGTGGGTAAAACTTACGGTAAAACAATCATCCCCCAGTCGGCATTTTTATAGGTATAATGGTATATATAAACCATTCCCAGTTGGTGGTTTAGTATTGTTTTAGCCACATTATTGTAAAATATTGTAAATAGTATGAATCTAGATCTTAGAAATGGCAAGTTAGTGAACTAATTGAGTGAACAGACAATTTCCTCCGGCAATGAAACATGATTTGCTGGACAAATCATCCATTCAGTTCGGTGTTTTTCCCAACGACAAAGCTGCATGGCTAGGCCATCCCTCCACTGTCTCAAGCCCCAGGACGGAATGCAGAAATTGCGAAGAGCTGGTCGAGGCCATAGCTGTTGAAAGCCTTGAATGAAAGGTAATCCCATGCCCCGTTCAATTCATACGTATGACATTTTAACATCCCCTAGAAGTCGATGCTTTGGTAGATTTACGCATATTTGGGACCATAATTGCACTGGGGGTGTTTGGGAGTTAATAGGGGGATTGGAGTAACTTGAGAAGATCAAGTTTGCTGGTGAATGGTTCAATTGACAACAGAACTAATTTGTGGTCAATATTGTATGTATTAGTCGTCATCTACCATTCCAAAATAGTCCAAAAGCATACTGCATACAATGAAAAATTCCCCAAACAACCGGACAGCCTTCCGTGCAAGGCGATCGAGGGAGTCCGAGACAGGCCTGCGCTGCCCCACCCCATCACTTGTATCAATATGAATCAGCATGTGTGAATTTTGCACCCCACTTTCAGCATATAGGGTGCATATATATATATATATACACAGATAGATGTAACTCCATTTCTAATTCAAACATTTTTTCAACATATGTTCATACGTGTTCATACGTGTTCATACGTGTTCATACGTGTTCACACGTGTTCACACGTGTTCATACGTGTTCATACGTGTTCATACGTGTTCATACGTGTTCATACGTGTTCATACATACACACATGCATGCATGCATGCATGCATCCCTCCCTCCCTCCCTCCCTCCCTCCATCCATCCATCCATCCATCCATCCATCCATCCATCCATCCATCCATCCATCCATCCATCCATCCATCCATCCATCATACATACAATACATTACAATACATTACAATACATTACATTACATTACATTAAATTACATTACATTACATATTTCATTACATACGTACATGCACAAATTACATTACATTCCATTCCATTCCATTACATTACATTACATTACATTGCAGACAGACTGACAGACATACATCATATGTTTCTGACGATTCCCTGCACCTTAACCCTCCCCCAATCCCCTTCCAGGAGCAGCGGATCTCCGATCCGCGAGATCCGAGGGGCCGTAGCAATGGGCCGCACGGGGTGCCCGTGGTGCAGGGGCGACCAGTGCCCACCGAGGATCACCTGGGAGGTTTGGGCACGGTTTTTCCATGATGTTCCATGGTTTTTTCCATGAAATCAGAGGGGTGTCCTATGAATTTTCCCGAAAAAAACATCCCATTGAGAGTTTTGGAAGAGATGATTTGTTGGAACCAATTTTGTTTGGGTGATATTTGTTTCTTGGAAGTGGTTGAAGAGATTTTTTGTACAGGAATCCCCCCTGTTTGGCGGTAAAAAACGTGCAGAAAAACACGTGGTTTCCCATAGATTTTTCCACAAATCGATGCATTTTTCAATGCATCAATGGTTGTGTCAGCTGGTGACTGGAGAGCTTTGAGCATGAAGATTCATCAAGATTTCATGTCATTCCATGGTCGTGGATCTCGATGGACCTATTCTCTCGGGTGAGTCATGAGCTGCCACTTGCGGGTTGCAGTTGGGCTTATGAACGGGTAAAAAGGTCCAAATTATATGATATTACGCCAGTCATTTGTTCTGGTTGTGGCAGTTTCATTTTTGGCTCCCTCCAAGCCAGTCTCACAATCAATTCGAGCTGGCCTAGACTGGTCATGCTTATATGATATTTATATGGTAATCATCTCAATAAGGGATATACAAAATTCTTATCAGTTATGGTATATTGGGCTGCATCCAATGATCTTATCATTAATTAGGAAAAACAATCATAAACCACCAGTTGGGAATGGTTTATACATGTTTATACCACCTGTTATGGTATGTTATGGTGATGACTGGGGGATGGTTTGTTATTGTGTTGCCCACCTTAATGGGGTATACCCTCCATTGTTGATTCTACATCCCACAGCCGCGGCCAGGAAATCCCACGTGGCCGCATGGTCCAAGCGACACGGCTCCAGAGAAGACTTTCCCACACCTCCGACCCGCAAGACGAAATTGAGCGCCTCGGCGAAATGGGAAATTGAGAAACCTCAAGAAATAAGACACTGGATACTGGGGTATACTATTGGTATACTGGGCTTATGAATGATTAACATATTATAACATATTATAACGTGTTATGAATATATGGAAGGTTTTTTGCGGAAGTGTATGGGTTTTGAAGGCTTGGAGTTTTTTTTGCAATATCCAGTCGTGTTGGTTTAGTTTTACGTATCTTTGCTTTTACATGTCATCAAAAAGTATACGGAACACCTGCATGCTTTGGATTCTGTTGTTTGTGCTGGCATGATCTAGTCTGCTGTGACCTTTTTTTGATACTGTGGGCCCAAACTTTTTGCAAATCAACCCTGAGAGCCTGTCAGTAGCATCCAAGGGTGTGATCCCGCTCGGAAACCTGTCACTGGGCAAGTGAACAGCGTGGTTAACCACCTCAAGGAGAGGTGAGAGATTGCACATATTAGTTCACATATTTTGGATGGAACATATCTGGGCGATTTTCACACTTGGAAGGTTGACTCCCCCAAAAATTGGTTGTATCATTCTTGCTTCTCCCACTTCTATGCTGGGTTTTCCTCAGGGGCGCAGCAGGGGAATGCGGTGATTTCGCGCGCGCAGTTTGAACGTTTCGACGTTTCACAGATCACCGGACACCGGTGGAACCGGTGGAACCGGGTCTTTTCGGCTGGACTTTTTTTCGGCTGGTCTGGGAATTGCCATTTTTACAATGTGGTACCCCCCAGTTATAAGTTAGTTTATAACCCCCATCAACTACAGATATATCTACCATAAGTCCCACTTATTGTAGTTATAAACCAACTTAGCTATCTATGGGGCACCACTATGTATGGCATGTTTATGGCTTTTGTGGAGTTAATCCCCACAATGCTGCATATTCATCCGGGGTTGACACGTGAACACCAAAGGTGGGCATGCCGTTGGATGCCATTGGGCCTTAAGGAAAGTTCAGCTCAACTGTCAGGTCTCCTGGCACATGGACATATTGGCAAGCAGAAAGACCCATCTGATCCGAAAAAACACGGACACATCCAGAAGGTTTAACCGGTAAACCGAAGATGAAGACAAACAATCCACAACAAAAATCTTCTTTCTCTAATTATGTTTAAGTTTATGTACTGCAAAGCCGAAGTGCCATTCAGCATGCCCCAAAAGACAGTGCCAGGTTGCATTCCGGGAGGGCACCTGAATTATCCTGAATTGGTAGGCTATTTGCCTGGCACCTGAATTATCACTTGGAAAATCTGTAGCTTTTGCGCTTCATGTCTGAGCTTCAGGTCCAAAGTTTGAATCCACATGAATCCACAATTACCTGAGCTGGGTTGCACAGGACCCCTGCCAATCGTTGCACACACGGAGATTCGAAGTGGCTTCACGGGTGATTTTCTGCTGGCCGGCTGGCATCGGTAGCTCACCTGTTTCGAGTTGTAGGCACAACTTGGAGAGTTTACTTTCTTTGCTTAGCCCTTGCTGATGATACGACATGGATGCATGATACATGTTTTCTATATAGATGAAATACAGGAACGTCAATGATAGCGGATTATGGCCATGCCCGCTATGGGCAAGTGATCCAACAGTTCAAGATGGCCATAATCTGGCGAGTTTCAGGATGACATTGCATCAGTCATCATGAATATCTTCACATGTCCAGCATCATATAATATCATATCGCATATCATGTGATATATAAATATCATATCATATCCCATATCATATCATCTCCGGCAGGTAGCACATGGTAGCACCACAAACTTGTAGCACGGAAACGTGTTTCGCCTCTTTTGTGCCTGGAAGATTTGAGACACCCAGATGGGATCTCGTTGTTTGGCGGTGAAATATGGTGAGTGGCAGCGGGTCGGAGGTCATCGCAGCCAATTTTTGGATGGAAGATGTGGTTTGCAACCAAGCAAAACCATGCAAAACGGGAATAAACCAATGCGCAATATATCCATTATATACTATTATAATATATGTATATATATATAGAGTGAGGTTACAGGTTGCACCTCACCCAGAAGAAAAACGTGTAAGAAACAGAAATCCATGGGTCGTTCCTTCATGTTGTGTTGCATATACCGGTACATGTTTGCCTTCCCGTTTGCGTTTCTTTCTCCCAGGGACTAGGTGTCTATGTGAAGGACTTGACGGAGGAGGCGCCAGGGTTGTCGTGGCAAGGAGAGGAGATAAGACATGATCGGAGAACTTTGGAACCAACAGTAGCTATAGTATAGCTTCTAAAATCCTGCAAATATATGCATACATAGTTGATACACACACATATATATATATATATACATATGATATATGTGTGTGTGTGAGTGTGAGTTGATTGAAGATCTCCGGGAAAAGCCAACATGTTCATGGTTTTCCGCCCATTTTCCTACAGGAATTGCCATTTTGACATACGACATACCCATAGGGGCCCGCTCAAAGTTGCTCACGTCCAAAGTGGATGATTTATAATATCAATGATTAATGCCACCAAAATGACAGCAACAATGACGTCATTTTGTGGGTTAAACATGGTACCCCATGTTTGAGCTATGGCCATATTGCACATGAATGCATGATGATCTCTATGCTTAGCTTTGTATAAAAATGTATGTTCAACGTTTCGTAGATGATGTTCAGCAGCGAGCTCGCGGTGAAAGGCTTGGCCACCGAGGTAGCGCAGAAGTTTAGCCTTTGGCTCAAGAAAACGACTCTGTGAGCAAGTTCTCATATGTCATGTCATAGTGTAGCAGCCTATAGCAGCCAGTAGCAACATTCACTTTGCAGCTTGAACCACACCGTCCGGTGACTGGTGCTGTGGTATAGTGCTGTCCCCATGGGCCAAGTGTTATCCCCAGCTGGTGCTTGCCACAATGACTGCCTGTTGCCTGGATTGAAACGGGGTTTGCTAGTTGGGTTCACTGTGGCTTTCAGGATTGGGCGGAATATCTTGGAAGAAATCACCACAACTACATGAACTGGAAGAATTCAAGCTATTAGAGCCCAGCTGTCAGCTACTGGAAACCCTGACGCGATCTGACGCGCCCAGGAGTGGGTTGCGAACAATGCATCGCGGTTGCACTAAAAAAAATCGGCCGTTGGCGACGGGAGGTTGATCCGTGACATCCTGTGTGTGCCAGGATGGCGGTAGCTGGCAGTGAGAAGAAGGATGCGATTCAGCTTGTCACTGTCACAGTACGCACTCTCAATGGCTTCTGAGCTGCAGATCTTTAGATATCTTTGGTATCCCAGCTGGAAACGCAGATTGTTCCCAGATTTGCGCCTCTTCCATACCGTGCCATACCGTGTTCTTGCGTCGTGGCCGCTGAGGAAATTGTTGGACGATGGATTTCCCGGCATCTTGGCCATATTTGGTTCATATATGTATATATATATATATCATTATATATATATAAACATTGCATACATCACTGCAAAATAGATCAATTCAATGAATTGATGTAGGGGATTCAGGAAAGCCATTTCATGGGAAAATCCACAGCTTATTGCAGCAACTCAGGTGACCGCAACTGGCAGGCGGTGACGAGCTGGTGGTGATATCAACCATCCAAAGATATCCAAAGTGTACTACTACACCGTACAGATCCGTAGAGTTTATTTACACATGTTGCATATATTTGTCAAAAGGTATGCGAACCTTTTCTTTAAATATATGATAATACATGCAAATTTTGTACAACATAGACATGCAAAAAAGATAAAAAGAAGGGTTTGGCCAGGGTTTGGCGGGGTAGCGTTGCTGAAGAGTTCATGATGTTCATGTTTTCGTAGATGGAATATTCATACGAAAAAAGACGGCAGAAAGTATATGAAAGATACTCAGCTGTATGGATTGGTAATGGTTGGTATATTAACACCTGTTTTGGGTGGTGTGACCCCCACCGTTGCAGGGAGATCAAGTCCAAGATGCGACACATTTGGAAAGTACCGGAGGCGGAGCAACGACTTTCAAGCAACGGTCCTCAGCTGGGAGCAGGGTCCGTTTGAAAATGGGCGACTGCTCAATTCCTATGGATGATCACAATTTTCCCCATGTGAATCTGTGGTGATTTAGGCTATAGTCAACGGCTGATTTTCTAAATTTCGCCCACAGCGAAATTAGAACATTCTGGCGCCGCCTGGCGCCCCGAGGTGGAGCACAGATAGTCCATGATGATCCTTGGCTGCAAGTTCCCAAGCTGAGTGTACCCTCTGGTAAACTAACATAGCGAACTGGAAAATCACCATGTTTAATGGGAAAATCCACTATAAATGGCCATTTTCAATAGCTTTTTGTAAAATTACCAGAGGGTATTCCTATGGACATGGGTTGAAAGCTGTCATTTTTGCATTCAACGAATCATTCAAGCCATGGAGTGGATCCACGGTCAGCTGTTCGGAACAGGACGGCTAATAGTAGCAGTACTAGTTGGTGTGAACGTGGCTAAGGCTATCTTGCAATCCGAATGCAGATCGATGGCTGGATGGATAGATAGAGATAGATAGAAATATATATAAATAAATATTAATATATATAAATGTAGATATATAGATGTAGATATATAGATGTAGATATGGCTGAAATTCTGGTGAAATTGCGATAACAGACCATGACGGATAGATGTAGATATATAGATGTAGATATAATATATATATATAGATAGATAGATAGATAGATGTTTGCCGCAAAAAGAAAAAGATCAGATAGACAGGCTGGAGCCCTTTTTGGCATTGGCATATCATTGGTACCAGGATATGCAGCCACTGCGCTCAACATCCTCGCTGCATTTGACCCGCGTCGCCGCAAAAGAATCAAGCCAATCGCTGTGGAAGTCGAGAACCATGCGCTTTGGTGCGAGGTATGTCAGGCCTAGCCGAGACTTGGACATGGAAAAAATATGAAAAAAACGCAAAGATTTTGGGACAGATTGGGCTTCCGGGAAGTTGATGTCTGTGGTAGTTGGAACATGGTACACGGCCCTCAGAAGCCTTGAAAATTCATGATACATTTCATTCCAAAAACTGCACAAGCATCACGATCTTTAACCAAACAGACCTTCGTTGATGGTGATGGCGGAATAACTCAAGATTCTCGACCCAAAAGCTGGAGCTAGATCCAGAATGCTAACTCATTTTCGATCACCAGGCCACAGGCCCATTGAACACCTTTTTTTTAAGGGGTAGCTTAATATAAATTATTGTAGCTTAAATAATATAGCTTAATACTTTCCGTTGGAGGATTGGTGAATTACTCCCAACCCATGGCACCATGGCCACGATTTTTGAGGACTGGGCTCCGTACGCCTGGTGGGTCAGACCTTTCACGACCGCCGCCGCTGAGATTCGCTGAGTTCGGTGACGGTATAGATCGTCTGGGGAACCGCATTCTGTGACCCCTGGAATCCAGTAAAGTGCCATCCGTGGCAACTCGTTAGCTATGCATGTCCCTAACAGAGCCAAGGGAAATCTGGATGTAGACTGGTGGAGTACAAAATGGAGTCTATCTTTCAGATGATACAGTTTGATATTTGTTTGATGCAGTGATATAGTGATCGAAGGAAGTTTAGAAGTCAAACTTCCGACAATATGGACAGATGAAAAGCAGAGATGGGAAGAGTCAGAGAGAAGAGAAGAGTAGAAGAGAGAAGATCAGAAGAGAAAGAGTAAGAAGAAAGAAGATGCAGATGCGCGAAAAGGTAGGAAAGCCGCGAAACACTGTGTTTTTTCCAATGATTTGTGGCTCCGGAGGGTCGAAAAGTAGGCTCGCTAAAGCGGCGGGTGCGGAGCCATCTGGCCAGATGTGATGAGAGATGAAAAAGTGCACGCCGTTGTGGCGCGAAGCGCGTTTCCAAGTCAAAATGTACAAAACACACCAGGGTCGGACCACTTTTGGAAGTTGAGATATCAAAAAAGTGCACGCCGTTGTGGCGCGAAGCACACTTCGAAGTCAACATGTACAAAACACACTACGTACGGACCACTTTTGGACGTTCAGAGCTCATTTCGCGTGGCAGGCGCAGGGGATTGTGCACCTTCTCAAAAGTGAGCAAAACGTGAGGGTTTTGTAGCATTGCCAAAAACGATGGCAGGACCTGCAAGGATGCATTTTCCGTGGCAGGCACAGTACAAGAGACATTTCCATCGGAGCTGTTCGGAGGAGATTTCCTGAGAGGGGTTGCATTTGGGAGCATCAGATCTGTAGGTTTGCTAAGATAATTTTGCGTGACAGGTGCAGCACTTCGTATGACATGGCATCAATTTTTCGTGGCAGGCGCAGTACTTTAGACAGGTGGAAAGGAAAAATCGCAAAACGCATTGGTACGAGGCCGTCAGCGCTG
>Ga0126342_10016130_pt1 | contig 13045 bp, 11 predicted proteins | sample Cyp1metagenome_FD_92528 | JGI IMG/M metagenome (GOLD analysis project Ga0126342, IMG submission 92528) | Coral microbial communities from Lord Howe Island, Old Settlement Bay, Australia - Cyphastrea 1 metagenome | ecosystem: Host-associated > Invertebrates > Cnidaria > Coral ... | reverse complement strand
TCTTATTGAAACTTCTTAGCTTGAAGAGCCCCCACGGGGGAAAACCACCCTTAGCCCCTCTCACGGACCGAAATAAACCTGCGGTGTGGGCGGCCACCCCACGCGAAGCGGGGTGAATATGTTTCTATAAACATGTTTAAACAATACCCTGTTGATGGGGGACTACATGTGGTTCTACTACCTGGTTTATGTGTTATTGTTTTACTCCTGAGTGGCGGGTTCTGCAACACCTGATCCATGTTTCAAAATTGAAGTCTTTCGGTGCCAGGGCGACGTCCCACATCAGCCCCTGGTGCCCTGGCGCAGGTGCCTTCTGCCACGGAGATGGCACGGAAGAAGGGGCTTTCCTCCAGAGTTGGACCAAAGTTCTCCCCAAACTGCGAGTTTGCAAAGGTACAAACCTGGCTGAGATGTGGTGATGGAGAATTTATCCCCATCCGCCTGGAAAGATATTTGTTGAATTTGAATTTAAATCTAGGCAGGAGCAAAAGGGATAATTGGGTATAATTTATAGTTGGCTGGTTTCAACCTATAAAGTGGTGGGAAATATGGGGGGATACGCGGAACATATGCCACGCACACAATCAGCGCATCTATTTGGAGATGGAAAGCAGAAAACTAGACTTGACACCACTTGACCAGAAACCCAAATCGGAGTCAAAGGGCTGCATCCTCTGTCAGCAACCACCTGTGGCACCAAAGACTAATGAATAAAGATTGGTATGTCTGAAAATCCCATCAAATGGGCCATTTAAGAGGGAAAATGATGATCTGATAAACCATCAAATTTGGAGGGGTACCCCATTGTCAGACGAAAAAAATGGATGAAGGTAAGGATGAACAAAACAAACTGCACTGCCCCTTTTGTTGGCTCAGAAAAAAAGGATGGCATAGACAAGAAAGTCATCCGGGCGCTCATCAACATAGATTTCAAAACTAAAATTTACTCTTCAAAAAGGCATCTGCATCATCTGCATTCCCTGAACTTGTGATATGAGTTATGTCCCACGGTGAGATACCGTATATCATAGATCCTGACCGGCTCATCCTTGACGCACGCCTTGTCTATCACAGCCATGAAGTCTCGAAAGTAGCCGCCCCAGGAATGGCTCATCAAAATCTGAGGCTTTTGTGGTCCTGCAGCCACCATCTCTACCCATGACCGTCGGGGTGGTCCTTCCAACTGCTGCTTGAAATGGAGGTGAGAAATGACCTCGGAAAGTATCAGATCAAATGCTACAATGATGCGACCTTTCAAAATGAAAAGAACATCGATTCATATATGGTTTTGCCCAAAACCTGGTTGATCCAAAATAGTCTCAAATCATCTCAAATCAGATTTTCTCATTGAAATTGTTTTGTTAAGAGGTATACCGTATACCCCATATCTACGGCCTGTTTTGTTGTGGCCCCTTCTGCTGGGTGGTATCCACGACGCGTGCCCCACTCCACCAATACTCGACCGCCGTTGCCCAGGTTGACAATTTTCGCAGTGTTCAAAACACATAGTGGATTGTGATAGTCAACCAAGATTCCTGTATGGGTAGTATAACTATTGAAAGTATAACGATATCATATCAACTAGCATGATAGTCTAGTATAATCGTATAACCACAATTAACCACAATTAACCACAACGATAATAAAGTATAATATAGTTATATATAGTGTCTGCTGGATAGTATAACCTTGTATCATTCTAGCTATTATCAACCAAGAGGGGTTTTGTCCACTGATCAAATGACCTCGTACCTTTGTGAAAGCAAACCGCATTTCGCATTCATCCAGCAAATGGCCCAAATCTACCAGCGATGCGCTGCAAATAAGGTGTATCCAATGAGAATGGAACAGGCACAGGTGCAAGTGAAGGGACCACACACCAAACCAATCTAGGTACTGGTGAAGTTGCAAGCTTTTGACCAATCAGATTCTCAAACCTTAATGTTAACTTCTCATATTTACAAGGCCTGCTTTTGAGCATTCAAGAAGAGAGAAACTTGCGACGAATGACTGGTACCAGGACCAACTCGCTGATGTGGTACTGGTTCAACATGTGCCAGTTGATGGCTTTGTCATCCTCCAACGCGGTAACTTGGGATCTGGTTGATGGCTCCCGGGGGGATGGAGTCCTTGGGGTATCCACCATTTTTGGACAAACCCAGATATCACATTGGCCATATACCCCATTAATCCCGCTATATCCCGTTACATCCCCTGCAATGCTTGGCCATATCAGTCTACTTTGTATAGTTACGCTCATGGTCAAAACACCCACTATGAGACTATATCCCATTACATCATGAGATTTCCCACGACCTATCACATTATACCCCAAATATATCCAATTCCTCTCCATCCCCTAAAAAATCCAGGGACACCAGGCCACCCTTAAAAAATAACTGAAAAAAACTGGGTCAAAGTCCCCACCTTTCTCAGCAGCCCCGTCTTGCAGAGTCGCTGTAGGAAGAGACGCAACTCGCGCAGCTGCTGCACGGTGATGCCACGCTCTTCCGGCCGAGGAATGGTGCTGGGGAGCTCAGGCCATGGCACTGGCATGATGTGAAGCCCAGGATTCGGCTAGTGGTTTCAATTTTGAAAGCATTTAAGAGCGTATAAACATGTGTGTATATATATATATATATATACGTGTATGTATGTATATATATACACATCTGTATAGCATGAATATAAGAGTATATTATATATAATACATTTATGTAACATTATATTATATATATATATATATTTATTTATATAACATTTATATAGCATTATAAAACTATAACCCCCTGAAGTAACTGGGGGATCTTTCTAGTCAAGTTAAAGCCCTGAACATTGCCACAAACTCCAAAGATGTGTTGCATAGTTCACTGAAGGATTTGGCCTTGATTTCCGGTAGATGAACCGCATCATTTTGAAACCTTGGGATCTTAGTCTGAGCCAAGTCTAACAGGTAGAACACGTCCCAAGTCTGGGAATAACTGTAAGCCTGCGAATAGTTGATCGTGTTGATAGTTGATGTGTTCCATTCACGCATCAAGTCTGATCATAAAGTGACCAATGGAAACTGGACTGCTTAGCACATCAATTTTGCATCTTCTCACTGATGCAAAGATCAAACAAAGAATGACATGGGCTATGTGCTCCATATGTGCTCCATATGTGCTCCCCTTGTCACTTGGACGTGGCTTGTGTCCCCAATCAAATCTTGCTTGTCACACTTTGTGCTCGGTTCATGTTAGTTTATCCCATTGAAGATAAGAAAACAACCTCACTATCCTCGCCTGGGCCCCAGAATTTCCGATTGCGGCCAGAGCGTCATCCAAATGCTGAGAGCCTTGGATGTGCTGATCCACACCTGGAAGAGGGGCACGCAATGGCATTGGGCCCACCAGGTTTGGAAATTTTGGTCAGGGGACTAGACCCGGAAATGGGACTAACAGCTATAAGCTCATCCCATCTCAAAGAATGTCTCAAAACAAATTGGATCAAATTGCAACATAGCCGAGAGAGCTTTTGGGGAATCTTTTGAAATCCTCGAATTCAAAAGCTGGAAAAGTCACCGCTGATCATCTGGTCTGGATGGGCAAACCCGGCAGTATCCTTTGGCAAGTGGCCAGCCTTCACAACTGACCAGCGTGACCGGAACTGAAGTGTATCCCCAGCCTCAGCAGATTTATTGCCATCAGGTCCTTGCCTTCACTGCGGGGCTTGATGAAAACCAAAAGGTTGATTCTTCAGTACTTCAGTGGACCTTCCTGTTGTGGATCTTCATTTCTAGGCTCCTTGCTCTTTTCGCTTCAGACTATAATACTGACACCAGCAACTCCTACAACCCATAGATCTGACTTCAGTGCAGCAGAATGTCAAGAAGTTGTAAGTAGCATTGCGGTGTCATGAATATAGCTGCAGTTTATATATCACTTTTTTGGGGTGGGCAGTTGGAGCATGTTGGAGCGCTCGCAACTTCCCTTTCAGCGTGCCAAGCAACCATAAAAGATCTCGGCGTACTTCCGCTGGATCTCCCAAGTGCCCTCACCACTCTGCAGCCACTGCAGCAAACCCTGGCAGAGGGTGCTGGGGAGATTTCAAGCCAAGGAAGATCATGAAGATCGCTGTGGCTGAGATTGAAATACCCTCTGGTAAACATACAAAAAACTATGGAAAATCACCATTTTTAATGGGAAAATCCACTATTTCTATGGCCATGTTCAATAGCTATGTTAGTTTACCAGAGGGTACTCACAAAATTGATCAGTGGTCTGTTGGTACCCCATGTCAGCGGTGTCCAGTTCACCCTCAATGCTTCCCAAATCTGATGGTTGCTCGCGGATAGGTTTGAGTAGTCAGATTCGTCTGATCACTCCATAATTTCCTTTGAAGCGCTAAGTTTCCACCCCAGTCCTCACCATCATTGTATAGATGATATCCCCATTTGTTCCAGGTTTTCTCTCAATGTTTGCCACTGAACCCCCCAATCTTCTTGCTCAAATCAATCAACCATCATTGACAATATGTGCGTTTCCCCAAATTCAATGCCGATACCCCAAAACCATTGGTTTCGCACTTAAAATGGCCCTCCCTGATGGCTTAGCAAACTCTCATATCCCACACCTTGCACTCCACCACCGCAGGCCTCTGTGGGAACCTGCACCTCACGAGCCGCCTCAAGTAGCATGGAATGATCCGCCAAGGGTCGGCCTTCTGTGAAGTACTTGCCTCAGCCAAGGGGAATCAAGGGGACATTCTCTGTCAAAATCCAAGACTCTGGAGAGACACCACAGATTTTGGTCCATTTTTAGTATTGACTATCCGACTTCCATTCTCAATCATGCCCCCAATTTTGACTCATCAATAGCTTAGGGCTGGCTGGTTGTCCTTCACTTGACCGAGTGGGAAAAGGGACTTCTATGATGAACAAGCTCTCCCAAAGGGTTTCAAGCGAATTGTCCGAATTGGGATTCTCTCCAAAAATGATCAGACACACCTGTGTCTCAGGTTGCCATTGGTTTCAACCTCCTCCTCCAGGTCAAAGATGGATTTCTGTGAGAATTTGGAAAAATGGTTTATCATCATATTCCTCCTAACATTGCCTTCTGAATTCTCCCATTTTCGGACCAACTCCATATGGGTTTTGGTATGTGTTGGTGTATTGTTTCACGTCAGGATGCGAGAAACAACCTCAAAGAATTCCTCCCGCACCTTGGGGGGCTGCTCCTTCTGGACCTCAGCACCCCAAGAAGACCACCCCAGCCCGTGACTTCTGATGGTCTGATGTGTGACATCATATTAGCAATGAGCATACTCTCATAGAGTCATAGCCATTTGTTGCGTCGTCGATCGTGCACATATCCAGATAATTTGATCTTACTCAAAGATCATTTGAATCATGTTACTAGTACATTATATAAATTGTTCGCATATACATTGTTGAATCTATTATTGGTTTGACAAGTTGCTAATATGTTTATGGTGTTTTTGATTGCAGCACTCGGTCACCATGGCCTTCATCAACAATCGCAAAGCATCCATGGAGTTGCCTCGGCTTAGAGCCATGGAACGAAAGACCTTGGTCGTTTTTTGGGGGATATAAATTTATATATATATATATATGTATCTATATATATATATATATCTATCTATATATAATGTATATATATATGTATCTATATATATATATAATGTATCTATATATATATATATAATGTATCTATATATATATATAAATCATCCCATTGTTGCTGTAAAGCCTCTAATTTTGGGGTGCAGTTCATATCTTCCATGGTTGTAGCATGGTGGTCATCACAGAATTGGAATCCATCTAATGGGGATCTAAATCCCGATGGATTGATGTTCATCCAACATTGACCATGACCCATACTGACATACTCGACCGGTTGCTGGCAAGTGAACCGTGCATTCCTACCTTGCAGAAGCAGCTACGCACACAGCGTGCTGAATTCTAGTGCTTCTGCGCCAAGGCATCTGCAGGAAATGGAAGCATTTCAGGTTAGGTGTCTGTTGCAGGGCTTCAAATAGCCCAACTAGCGCCCCACGACGAGACCCAAAACCATTCAAAAAACATTGATATCGGTTGATTTAAAGCGGTAAGCCCAATCATGAAGCATCCCAGAAACCAACCATTTGGGGATGATTTGAATCATCACAACCAATGATCCTCTTCCAAGGTGCTCATGTGCTGGTCAAAGGTAAACTTCAACCCCACCTGCCACCACCAGGATTTCAACTGGGCTATCTTCCACTCATCTGACTGAGCGAGATGCTTTGCTGAGAAACCCATTTAGAAACTGGGATGCACATCCAAGTAGCATCCAGACCAAATACTGGGTCGTGAAAAGAATCCCTTGAAGGCCCCCGATCATCTCCTTTTAGGCGAATTCTTCATACTTTTGCCAGGAAATCAATATGTCTGGATACTTACCGTGCAATCCTGCAGATTAAATTGCACAGTCTCAGTCTCAGAATTTGGGATTGTTGCCAATATGGGAACCCATCTCTATCTCTGTAGTTATCTTCAGTGGTTTCTAAGCCCATCTAACTCTCTAGTCAACCTACCTAGACCCTCCAAGTACCGTACCCTGAAGATTGGGAAAAGTACTAAAAAATACTAAAAATATGGCGTCAAATACCCATTCTTCTGGCTATGTGGAGGGTCTAACGATATCTGCGGTGCCGCCACCATCGAACGTCACTTCAGATTTGGCGCCTCGGAGGCTTGCCAACTGATCCCCACACGGGCGTCAGGCGCTTGGCTTTCACCACCGAACTTCTCAGGATGTTTCCTGGAGATCAAGGGAAACACGCAACCAAAAATATGAGAAAAAAATAGAAAATATGGATCTAACCCTCGGAGAATTGAGCTTTAGATATCAAACATAAGAAAAATCACCATCAAACATAGGGATTCGACGTTTGACCATTCGAAAATTGAAAATGAAACAACACACATCGAGATGTCACCATCGAAGCAATCAGGGATACTAAACATCAGAAATTAGATTTGAATGGGATTCACCCAGCATAATGGGAGTTCACCACCCCCAAGTCATGGCAACTTGTGATTGTGAAAATGTTGGTTAGCCATTTGGGGAATGGCCATCCATGGCCACCCTTCGGCCAAATGCTGCGGTGGCTCAAAACGAGTCACCTATCCAACTTGGATGCTTATGTAAATGCCTTTTAAAAAGAAAAGAAAAAACCAGATAAAAACAGCAAAAACAATTGTTTCCATTGGTACCCCCCCAGCCATTGTGGGCGCCTGGTGTAGCGATCCATTTGCTGACCCCAGGTACCGGGAGATTCTTTCAGCTCCCAAGTCCTGGCGCTGACAATGTTCAAGGCTTAAAACTCGTGTTTGTTTTAATTAGTGAATTAGTGTGATTCCATGTGATTCCAACAAAAAAACACACACTGTTGAGTCAAGCATTTTGAACCACGGCCACATGTCAGGTCCTTCCCAGATCCGGGTCAGAGTCGTGTCCAGGAAGCGTCTTATTCATCCCTGGAAGCCTCAAGCCGCTCTTGAATCTGGACACAGGGCACAGCTGATTTGGCTTTCTAAGAAAGAAACACTTCAAAGATCAACATCTGTTCAGATCTGTTCAGAAATCTGGACACCAGTAGCACGATTGCCATAGCATCTGGGATCCTGGAAGCAGCTAGTGGATCTCAGTCCATCATCAGCCAAGATGCTCTGGACGCAAGAAGAATGGCAATCGGGTTACAGAAAAGTCAAGGGGTTCATCAGCCAGCATCTCCTGAGTATGGGCTTCAAACAACCGTAAACAACCCTGATCATCCCTGGGACAAAATTTTGTTACGGGCGAACTTAGTGAGGTCACTGGAGGGGTGACTCCGCTGACAAATGACAGAGTCGCCATCAGCAAGTTGTTGGGAAGACAGGCCCCATCAAATGGAAGGACACCGCACTAAAATGAATAATTAATATTATATATATATATATTTACAAAGACATGTTCAGGTTCAAGCTCAAGAACCGATTCCCTTTTACCAAGGGAACCTTTTCTGGGTCTGGCTTTTTGGGATCTACCCAAATCTATCCCCAAGTTATGGCAAATCGAAAAGTTGGAAACCGAGATTCCATGGCTCGTTGGAGCCAGCGATGCTGTATCCAGCCGTGGGGTCAGGCAAAATCCGACAGCACACAGATCTGGACCTAGGCGTGCTGCCATGGTATACCCGATGTGTTGCCATTGAAAATTATCATGAACTTAATCAACCATCAAATTTTGGGGTACTCGATTGGCCCTGCACTCCCGGTGGGATCCTCTATTTCTTGGATCTCACAATCTCAGTGCACAAAACCCCCAAAATATCCCAAAATCATTTTTGGTGCTGGAGAATCAACTGGTGACACCTAGACTATGCCTATTTTATCCTATTTTGCTGGTGACACAGGTCCAACCGTACTGTGCGCTTCTCTTAAGCTCTTGCATACCCACCGGCAGGATGGCTACTGAAAAGGGCATTGACAAAAAGCACCGTCTTGAAACATACAGTGGATGGAAGAAATCCTGCACCTTGGATGGTTGAAACATGTTGAAACATGTTGAAACATGTTGAAACCCTATGAATCACCTATCAACTGGTGCAGGACTTCTTCCATCTTATATATATATGTCGAATAATCCTATCTTTCTGATCAAAATTCAAAATAAGCTGTCAGTATCTAGTTGGTGGCATGATGAGAACCTGTCCATCCCTGAAATCAGACTCTGCATCCCATTAAACCCCTGTACTGCACCCCTAGAATTCAACCCAACAAATCTCGAAACTATAAACTATACCAAAGGCCGCAGTGAAACAGTATCCCTTTTTTCCAACAAAGACAAAGTCAGTAGCTACATGTAGCTACAACCAGCTGATTCCCAGCAAGCCGAGTTTCGGAAAGTCTTTTTCGGCACTTCTTCTTGTGCGCCTTCCAGTGACCCTTCTGGCACTCGGGGGAGCAGTAGCGCACCGACTTGCAACTGCCACACCTCAGGGGGATCAATCCCCCAACTTTGGGACATCGGCAACTGGATCTCCCGTCATGAAAAAAAATCACAATTGGCACGTAGAACACCCAAAAATATTGAGCATTGGAACATATTGGAATCATTGGATCTTCAAAGTCCACAGAGGATGATCCACATTTCAATCCCCCCAAGCCTTTGGCCCAGTGTTCACCAGGTGGCTGATACGGACGTGGTCCTTCGCCTTTGCAGCCAGCGCAGACCGGGCGCGAAAGCCGCGACCCGGGGGCCGTGTCTCGCCAACGCTGACGACGTCGTGCTAGAAGTTCCTACTGCATGGCGACTAATGGCCAGTGTTTCTAAGGGAAATATGGTGAAAATGATGATTTAAAATGAGTTAAACTTAAACATATCAAAACCATGAAATTTGGGGGGCATCCAATCATTTTCAGACAAACCCCAATACCATGATGGGCAGATAGATCATAAAGATCTATGGAATATAATTGATCTCAGGTGGGGTATTTGTAGAGACAGAGAGATGGGGTGAGTGAGTCAACGCTATTTAGCTTGAATGCACCCTCTAATCAAACGTGACAGAGGAAGGTCCACCATTCCAAAGATGAATTTCCCCAAAAAGACAGGTGATTTCCCAGTGGCCTGGCAAATCGTCCCGATGAAATCTCTATCTGCCCCTTCGAAGCAGCTCTTAGGTCCCCAGGTCCGCAGGGTGACTGCCCAGAATCTGATGGTTGTGGATCCCAACCATTTTGGACCGCCCCAATTCCCAGCGGCGCCCAGCCTCAATTTCCTCGGCGGTGGCCTGTGCATCTCAGCCATGTTAAAGTTGTGAAAGTCTTTAATTCGGTGGATGGTTTTATCATATTTCATCCTGGTATCCTGGTTGAACAGTCGAGAACAGCAAGAGAATAGATCATCGTAGGATGCGCCTCGTTGTCGATTCATATCGCCATATATCGACATGCAAATTTCAGTTGGGTTCGATATCCCCAGGCACCACTCCTCATGTCTTTGTGGTTTCATCTTTGTTTTGTGGATCTCCAGGTTGTATTGGTGCCTAAATCCCCATCTTATTGGTCAAGTAGCCATCTGCATCTGGGTTTGTCTGAATGTTGGGAACGCCTGAAAACAAATCCCCTGGTGGCCCTGGTGTATCATCATTTCCCCTATTAGAATCAGTCAAATTACAATAACTGGACTTTGGGGCATCTGATTTCTCTGAGCTTTTGATCACTTCGATCCCAGCCTTGCGCCCTTCAGCCTTGATCTTCGCCAGAAGTTCATCTTCAGACTGCAAGCGCGGCCAGACCATCTACCACTAACCCCTACAACTGGAGTTGCCACTGTGGCAAGTGTGGCAAATTTTGGGGGAGAATGACCCGAAGTATGACCCTGTAACTGGGATTAAATCAGGGTATGACTCGATATGGCGGTATCCTTTCGCCAATAAGCCCAAAAATAAGTGGCAATAGGATGCTATAGGTCGCAATGACACACGTCATAGGTGTGCACATCTTTGAGCAACTTTCAAGTTTGTGCAACAAGATTTCTTGTTCCACCTTTGCCACTTCCGTCGTGGTCCGGGTCGCCACAGGAGCTGGAACAGGAGCTGAGCAAGTCGTAGATTTCTTCAATTGGTCAATGTAGCCCTGCTTCTTCTTGGGGTCCATCTTGCTCAAAGCCATATCTAGCACCTCAGCACACGGTGACTTCATGTGAATTCTGTAATGATCGCGTGGGAGCCAGTGAAGTATCATGCTAAAAAAGCCAAGTCTGGATGATTTGGTTTTGCAGACCATCAGTATCCACCATTGCAATTGGCTGTGTCGAGACTTTACAGTGCTGCGGCTGGGGTAGCCATCCAATGCCTCTAGAATTTAGCTCGCTCAGTCTCTGAAAATTCTACAGTCGCAATGGATAGATTCTGTCCAATGTTGAAGGAAGCTGCTTTTTCACATCCAATTCTTGAGAAGTTCCTGCCAAAGTGATGTGAAGCCATCAGAATTTCACCCTTTCCCATCGTTTCATCGTTTCCCCTATATTGTTTTCAGAGAAACCCGCATCAACAGAGCGTGGTCCCGCCTGTTCTGCTGACAGGTCCTCCCCGGCAAAATCTGCAGGATCTAGGACCTCACCGGCCTGGGACCAAGCAATTTGGGTTCATTGGATTGGGGGGAACATCCACAGGAAACTCCGAAACCCCCCAAAAAAAGTGCTAGTAAAACCCATACTAAAACCTGCCCTTTCACCAATCCATTGAGTGTTGATACTTTTGACATCTTTTGACACATAGCCACATGAGTTGCTGGGTGTGCTTGAAAATCTTCAGAGAAGCTTCGCAACGAACAGCTGGAGCTCCGAACTCTAGTTTTCAGTCTCCAGCCTGTTAAATCAAAAATCCACCAGTTCTGGATCTACAAAACGCTGCTTTGTCTGGGGCTAACCATGGCTAACCGCTAACCCTCTTTCTTCATCAGGGTTTATCACTCCGAAGCTAGCACTGCCTTGTCCCAGTCAAGGGGCGCCATGACTAGTGCGAACGTGCCGAGCGAACCAAACCCTATTTCTCTCACTAGTCGAATTGTGAAAGAAATGTGCTGCTCTAGGGGCATGATATCATGGGTATGGAGTCAAAACCTATGATTTTCCATAATGGACGGATGAAGATCTGTTTGCTAGCTATTTTGATTGGGAGGCTTTGATCCATGGCTATTGCTGCGTGATAAACCAGTTGCAAACAAATTATATAACCCAAATAGTCTACATACATATATATATATATATATTATTATATACACATGTAATGAATTCTGTTGGTGTATCTTCCGCGAAATTATGACTAGTGCTCACGCCAACGAGTCAGCGAAGGGATGCTTGTTGATTGCGAGTTCGCGTCATTTGGAGTTGAAAAGCAGCTGTACGAAGAGCAGTTTGAACGTCTGTGGAATCCAAGATTCAAACAAGTCAAATGGAAACTGGCAATAGAGACAGAAGTCGAGCTGTACTGGATCCACTCAAAAAACAGGTGCACAGGAGTAAGTTGGTACATGTCCCATCTTTGATGGTTTTAGAGATCATCTGAGTCGATGATTGTTGGCAGTGCTTCCTCCACTAGTTGCAGGGTTACTCCCAACACCCAGATAAAAGGGGAGGAACTATCCAAACATTTTGTTCACCCTTGTGGCATCTTGTGGCTATATTTATCATGGCTTGTAGCAACCAATGTTGGGAACTCGCTTGCGCAACAGATTCAATCGCCTCTCGAACTCGCAAACGTGCGAAGGCCGTCAAGATCTCTGCTAGCTGACCTGGTTATGTTCCCACCGATCATCTCGGTAAGTTCTCGAAAGATCGGTAGACCCAATTTTAAGAATAATCCATGACTCCATGACAGTTTATATGAATATGTTTATACAAACCATTATATATAATGTTAATATAATCCATAAATATCCATAATATCTATAGATGTTTATATAAATTTATATAATATATATATATGAAATATATGGATGTTTCTATATACCATTTCCAGAGGAGTGATGGTGGATGAATCCACCGAGGGGCTACAGTAGACCACTTTTCGACCAGGACACGCACGGAATAATGTCGGATGTCCATGGACACCAACCTCAGATGCTCCGCCATGGTCCCGGTTCATTCAACTACTCAGAAAAAAAAAATGCTACTAAAATCAATGATGACAAGAGGTTTTGAATGGCTTTGACAACTGGACAGAGGTTTTTAATGGTTTTTATCCCTTTACATCCCCAATTTTAGTGATTTTCCCCTGAGAAATCATTGGAGGTCACAGCCCCACAGCCCCACAGGGATGACCAACATTGACCAACCCTGTGTGGCCCTGCCCAGCGATGGCCAACAGGGAGGCTTCATCGCGCTCCTAAACTGCAAAGCGATTTGACGTGGGGTTGGTCACTTATGGATCACATGATCCCATGATAATAGCCAAGTGATTATTAAATCATATTAAATCATATTAAATCATATTAAATCATATTAAATCATAT